>Ga0206130_10003185_pt1 | contig 21865 bp, 9 predicted proteins | sample Helgoland_Spring_9_FD_148637 | JGI IMG/M metagenome (GOLD analysis project Ga0206130, IMG submission 148637) | Pelagic subsurface seawater microbial communities from Kabeltonne, Helgoland, North Sea - Helgoland_Spring_Bloom_20160512_1 | ecosystem: Environmental > Aquatic > Marine > Epipelagic ... | reverse complement strand
GACATCCGAATGGTACGAAAGTTCATTGCCCTCTTTCAGCATTCGTGTGTCGTCATCCATCACAAGAGAAACCTCAAATGGACTGGTTAATTCGACGACAGCCCCCAGCAAGTCCCAACCGCCTTCGACATTTTGGTGATCTGGATTCACAACATCCACCACCACAAGTGTTTTGGTTGCATCCCAAACAATTCCCACTTCACCAAAAACTTCTGTTACAAAATTGGCAGTCATAATTGTATTTGCATAGATTTCGCCTAGCACTTGTTCTGAACCATCCACCCAAGGACTGGCTATCCAACGCGCGGGTAAATAGCCTTCTTTTACGACATCAAAGACCACAAACTCTTGATTGGGCACAGAGACTACAAAGTTGCCCTCTTCATCACTTTGAACACGTTGGTCATTCACACAAGACCAAACGCTTGCCCCTTCAATGCCCAAAGCTTCCACACCCGTTGGCAGCCCTTCTTGATCAGAATTTAGGTCTCCAACATGCCCATATAGGGTCGTCATTTCATCCGTTTCTTGAGGCAAACACAATTCTTCAGGGGTAAATACCAAAGGAGTATCCTTTTCTGAGCAAGCCAAGATCCACAGTATCCACATCTACTTTCTCCCAATAAACAAAGTATTCATACAAACATACTGTAGTCTTTTTTCACTCAAACGAATGAAAGAATCGCATGGTTTCTTCTGAAAAGTAATCACTGGGTGTTTGGTGACCATGTTCGGCAGCATACAAGCAATATCGCGTTGCAACATCACACCCCTCAAACTCTACGCACTCGGCATCCGGACCAAGGTTCAAATCCGTGTAACTAGATGAACCATCACACCCATGTTCCTCAAGCCAAAAATCTCTACATTCATCCCCATATGCTCCAGGATAAGGCTGCGCAGTAAAATGGTCGTCATTGATACCAAACATTGTCCAGACAGCACTGTCTCCTACACATTCTACGGGTTCACCATCGCTTGATTCAAACCAATACGGTCTATTCGCGGCTACAGGAACCGTTGCTCTGAATCGATCACCCAAAAAACAACTGACGACTTGTGCCATATCCCCACCCCAACTGTGTCCAGTGGCGTAAATCTGCTTCTGATCGATGCAATACTGTTCTGAGAGTTCATCAAGTATCGCCTCGGTAAACTCCAAATCTTCTGTACCATCAGCCGGAGTTGCATGGACTCCAAGTACCCATCCGCCAAGATTGCCCCAACCTTCAAAGTCTCTCCACAGGGGGTCTGGGTACACAAAGATGTCATTGGATTCACCGTACTCCTCCAATCCTAAGTACGGACGGATTTGTTCACCGATCCAGTTGGTACCTGGATATCCAACAATCAATCGACTGGGCACATTGGAATCATACCCTTCTGGGACAACTAGAAAGTATCCACGGTCCCCTTCCGTTGTAGTCAGAAGTCTTTGCTCTTCAACAGCCAATTGTTCCTGACCACATCCTTCTGAAGCCGTTCCTTGTTCTGTCTCTTTGTCACCACAAGCCAACAGCCACAACAATCCGACTACCATTGTCCCCTCCTTAAAATACTACATGCAGTGTAACCAAAGACATATAAAACGTGTGATTTTTCACAGTGAATCCAAGACTCTTGGCTACTCATTCTTATTTACATATACAATCATTCATCACTTAATAGGTTAAAATCGTCATCTTACAGAATCTTTCGATGAGTTTCCTTGGATTCTTTTATAACCAAATAATCAAAAAGTGTACCGAATTGAGTTCAGAACACAATACCACCTGTATGGTATATGCACACATCTATATTCCCACCCACATTTAATGATCTAAAGCACGAAATAGAAAAGAAAACGATACACCTCAGAGTTCACCATCCATCGTGCTGACATTATCCAGAAACACTGTACGTATTCGCACTCACAATGTCTTCTGAAATTGGGTACAACAACCATGTCCCCGCTCTATAGATGACACCCATTGAATCTTTGTGCTCTGAATGGTGAACCTGCGAGATGATGGTTTTGTAGAATCCCATTGAGAACATGACTGGTACGCAAACCTATATCTTTTATTGCAGAATCGCACATAAGATGATTGAGGGTGGATAGAAGGGTTATGAAGATAAGTACAGGGTATAATTCTATTAAATATTTTGCCTACCATTTCATTTTAACATACGGTTTGATATGATTAATACAATACTGTGACCCTATGCTGTCCGAAACTTAAGTTTAAATTCGTTGTACAGGGACAAATAATATCATAATTTATGGAGTGCCCTTAGTGAATATATTTGAATTAGCAAATCAAGTTCAGGAATATCAAAGAATCATGAAGATGAACAAAGATATATCTTCAAAAAATTCAACTATAAGAACTATCCAAGATGATTTGACAAAAAAATCTGATGAGTTTCGCACTATTCGAGTTGGTTTACAAGCTTTACTGAGCAAATATGGCTCTACGGTGCTTCCTGATGATATCCATCAGCAGTTAGCCAACATCATCCAATGTATTGAACATGTTCAGGATTCTCAGGATGAGACAGAGTGGTGGAACAATCTCAATGGGGAAATCATAAACACAAAACTCTCACTGAATAATATTCTTAAACAACACTGGAAAAAACTTGGAGAAGAGTTTCAAGGGTATAAAAAACAGTTAAAAGATCATGTCCAAAAGTATCGTGCTATCCCAAACAACGAAAAAAATGTCTATCAATGTATTAAACATATAAACGGCTGTAAAGATCTCTTCACACAAAATCCGGACTTTCCTATTAAATCAGATGTTTACACGAGTATGGAATCCTATTTGGCCTCAATTGCAGAACTCCTTACTACTTTGGAAGGTAGTATTAATAAATGCTCAGAAGGGTTAACAGCATTTCTAATGAGAGCTCAGAGTCCAAATGGAATTCCTTTAAGCGCTATCATCGATATTTTAGACGAACTAAAGAAACTTGGAACTGAAGAGCTGAATAAATATAGGATTCGACGAACTAAGTGATCAGTATGCAAATTATTATTTATTAACTCTTTCCATAAGGTTGAAATGACTCCTAAATTTGGTATCGTTCGTTGTGATGAATCAAACCCTGCACACATTTATAAAGAATGGGGTATCTTTCATATCGAATCTTTTGAGAATGACAACTATCAATGTAGATGGTTCAAGGGTGTAGAAGAAGGATGGTACCCACGAGAAGTCAATGGTGAGGTTTTAACCATCAACTTACCATCAAATGTTGTAACGATAGTTCTTATAGTCTTTGATGACTATAAGAACACAGTTTTTCGTAATGTATACATGTACTGGCAAAAAGATAACTATTGGAAAGTTGGACGTTACTGTCGGTCACAAATAGAAAATGGAACGTCCCATTTCATAGTAAAACCGGAAGGTGGTGGAAGCGAAATATCACTCTCAATTGAAAAGGCACATATACGCTGGAACAATCCATCATTCACACCATTGTCTTTAATTAAAAATCGGGCATCTAGATCACCTATACTTCTCAATGGTCGAAAGACTTTTCTAAGTACACATCTTCACTATCTTAAACAGTATCAAGGATTTACGGGCATCTCATCTTCCGGTGCGCAGTTATACTCACATCAGATCAAGGTTGTTCACACTGTTTTAACCAACTCTAATCAGCGGTTTATTCTTGCTGATGAAGTTGGTCTGGGCAAAACCGTTGAAGTGGATATGATTTTACGACAATGGTACTTAGATGGACTAGAGAAACGAAACTTATTTAAACTTGGTGAAATTGCTGAACCGTATCTAAGAAATCCTCTCAAATGTATTATTGTCGTACCAGAACATTTGTTGTCTCAATGGAAAGAAAGTCTTAGCACATTAGCAGGTCTCTCTGACCTTATTCATGAAGAACATACAATTGAAAAGCTTATCAATGAGGATGACGAACTACGTGACTACATCCTTCTATTGTCGCAACGGTTTGGTGAAAGCGAAACTCTAGATAAACTAAGACCAAATACGCTGGTTGTTGATGAAGCGCATATATATAGTCAATCATTACAGCACAGTTCGAAACAGTTTCAGAAGTTGCAACAGTGGTCGCAGAACCAGCATAGTTTCGCCCAGCGAGTCCTTTTACTGTCTGCCACTCCTGTACTAGATGATCAACAAGGCTATTTTGCCATGCTACATCTTTTGGCGCCGGAGACGTATCCCGATACAAAAACTGCTCTGAATGACTTCTATGCTCTATTTGAGCACAGAAGAGATATATCAGAGTTATTAAATCAAATCGATGAAGATAGTCCTGCGGGTACCAAAAATGAACTTGACAAGATTGTATCTAGTTCACCAAAATGGCTCTCTATAAATCTGGAACAAAAGATCATAGAAACCATTGAAGTACTTGAGGACTCCAAAAGCCCTCAATCTACTAAGCAACTAGAAATCAGAACCTTGATAGAAGTCATAAAATCTTCTTCTAAACTAGATTCTCGCATTCTTCGTTCTACCAGATCCCAACTGGGAGAGAATACATCTATTGCAGGTCGTTATCATGGACCAGAATTCTTACATCAACTCGAATGTCAATATCTAAATTGGGCCAATGCTTTTATACAAAGCCTAGTTGAGATACATACTCCTGGACGTTTTGAAAGTGACCTAGATCAATGGGTGAAAGCATGTATACAAAAATCTTGTGGTTCACCATACGTTCTCCGTGATCATTTAAAGACACTTCCAGAATGCCTACCTAATCAATATGTCACGTTCGTTGAAAATCAACTTGACAGTTTCCCCAATACTGAAAATGACACTCGAGTTTTGAAACTCAGTTCGATTATTAAATATGATAAAACACCGTATGCTGTTGTCATGGTTTCACATTCACAAGATGTTACAACGATCAAAAACGTATTTAAGAACCGTGGTGATTACGTCAAAATATTTGATGCCGATAATTTTGATGAGGTAAAGACGTTTATTTCTGAGACCCAATCCGAGAGTGGTCACGGAATTCTAATCGTAACAAAAAGAGCCGAGATGGGATTAAATCTAGAAGAAGCACTGGTGCCCATTATCCATTTTGATCTTCCAATGAATGTTAGTCGTATTGAGCAACGCATAGGTCGAATGGATAGAATTACCAGGCAAGAACGCATTGAAAATATTATTCTACTTCCAAACAACACAGATTCGATCCAATATATTTGGTATACAATCATAATCAATACGATGAAAGTCTTTTCAAAATCCATTGCAGCATATGAAAACTGGATGAAGAAACGTACTCAACAATTTCTAAAAGCAATGATTAACAATCAAAGTATCCGAGTAAGTCAAGAACTCCTTGAAAGTACTCAACAGGAATTTGAGGAATACGCTGAAGAATTAGAGTTTGAGGAATTGTTCAAAACAACCGAGTTTGAAAATCTATTTCAAGAACTAACACAACAAATGGACGCAGATGAAAACAACCATACTGAAAGATATTATTCAGACTTATTACAAAGATACGTAAAATGTTTGGAACTGAATCTTTATACAAATGAGAATAATGAGAAAGATGCGTTTTCAATTACAGTGCAACCATACAGCATCATTCCAGATTACCTTCTAGAAGAATATAGTAATGGGGTCATCACCAGAAAAAATAGAACGACCAAATTTTGCTTGAGTCGGCTCAACTCAAAAAGATTGGACGCATTGCCATTGCGTCCTGGACATCCTATCATATCGTTATTGCAACAATATATGTTTCGTTCCGATCGTGGTGTAGCTTCAACTATGATACGTAAGTTTCATGAACCAGTCGGTTTTACTCCTGGTACGTATATAGAATTGTCCTATATCTCGACATTGTGCCCAAATATTGAGTTTCAAACACCAGAGTTTCTCAGAAAATGTATGGGGTTATACCCACCCACTTTACATTCTGTTTGGCTACGCCTTTCAAGTAATCCGCGGATATTAAATCCAAATGATTTTAATGACGAAGACACCATGTTTGTTTTAGAACAACCATACAAAGGAAAAGATGAAGACTATGCAGATCGACACGTACGTCGTGAAGTATGGAACGAACTGTATCCTATGTATGGGATTGAAACGGCTGAACTCAATGACCAAATAGACACTGCACAGAAAATAGGATCGCAATGGGCTAGTGAACAAGTCATTAAAAAAATAGAAAAACAAAATATCGCATTACTTAGCCATTTCGAACACTTTTCACTAGAACTAGACTTACTTCCATTTATTAAGATTTCCGAGACGACGCGCAGATTACGCAAAACTGAACTTGAACATTTGATCGGTACAAACCAGATTTTAAACCACAATGGGTCAATCAATCCACAATATATTGATATCAGACTCGATCATGCGAGACTTATTTTTCTATGTTGATATCAAACAAAATGCTCATGAGACTCTTCGCGAACTTCGATCAGAATGACTATGAAAACCCAAATGGGGTTTTATTCGATTTATACAAACGTCTAAAAAGATATACTGGAAAAACGCAAATCGATCGGGGGCATATTCCATTACTGTACGACCTCTTACAGCGCTCGGCCAAACTTGGATATGGTCAGGTTATTGATCTAGGTGATGCAAAAAGTGACCAGTGGGTAAAAGATGGAGAAAACAGCAATGACTATTACGAGTACAATATTAAAATTCTCCGTAATAGTGACAAGCCAAAAGAGTTCATTTTAACACTGACCGAACAGACAGTATTACCCGGTTGGCTTTCGAACACCGATATATTTATTCATCAATATAAAGGAACCTCCAAACAGTTAACATCGATAGACAGCATCCCCATTTATCCCGCCGTTAAAATTCAAACCCAAACAAAGTTCTCTGAATACCGATGCACTGGTCAAAAACAAGCTGTCGAGGCGGCTATTTGTGCTCCTTATGGCAGTACACTGATTGTCAATCTTCCAACAGGAACCGGCAAAAGTTTTGTATTTGAGAGTTTTGCTAAGGTTCATCCAGGACAACTGACTATTGTTATTGTTCCTACAACTGCATTGGGTCAAGATTTTAAGCAACGCTTTGAAGGCTTCGGTGAGAACATTTTATATCGTGGTGGACTTGAAAGAAAGATCCGTGACCAAATCAAAAATGATATTAAGAACGGTCAGCAACGATTGTTGATCACTTCCCCAGAAGCACTTCTGGGCACGTTTCGTTTCGCGCTTGAAATTGCGGCGCGACGTGGACATCTAGCTGGTTTTATTATCGATGAAGCACATATGGTTACACAATGGGGTGAATCGTTCCGTACAGATTTTCAACTCCTTTCTATTCTATATCGTACGCTGAAGAATATCTCTCCGCATCAAGGATTTAAAACTATCCTTTTATCCGCGACCTTTACGCAAAAAACTGTCCAACAACTGTTTCATTTATTTCCCGGGATAGAACGAACCAGAACAGAAAGCAACATCTGCTTAGGAAACAATACAGATTTAACAATGCTATATCCGGAAGACCATAGCCCCATTAACATATTGATTTCCGCATCAACCCTCAGACCTGAAATCGATTTCCATACCGTTAAATGCGATAGTGAAAGCGAGCGATTCGACCGATTGTATGAACTCTTGAAGTTCGTACCCAAACCTTTTATTGTCTACACTTCATTGCGAGAGAGAAAGGAACAAACTGATGACTCTACAACCTGGAAACAATCAGACAACCCAGACTTCCAAGGTACTATCGACATACACAGATACATCGAAAAGCATACCAAACTTAAGACAGAACATGTCGTAGGTGGATTTTCGCAAACCAAACTAAATGCTATTTTAAAAAAATGGAACAATCGAGAAGTGGACGGTATTGTTGCTACTTCTGCATTCGGTATGGGGATCGATATGCCAAATGTACGTACGATTATTCATGCATGTGTTCCAGAAGACATAGACCGTTTCTATCAAGAAGTCGGACGTAGTGGAAGAGATGGTAAAGCGGCTACATCAATCATCATGCATACACCTGATGACATCAATACGGCAAAAGGGATGTCGAGGAACAAGCATATCACATGGAATCGTGCTGCTGAACGATTTATGTCAATGCTTACGGCAAACCGCACCATTACGACTCAAAGTTATTTAGATAAATTGAATCAGATATCGACGCAGGAGTCGAAGTGGATTCGTTGTGACACATCACAGAAGGTTCGCTTCGGAGACCCTACAAATGACAACTCGGCCAACAGTCAATGGCATTTCAAAACATTATTGATGATGGCCAAGGTTGGACTGGTCAACAATTACAATATGGTTTTGACTCCATTTCAGGAAAATGAACAGCAAGATGAACAGCAAGATGAACATCTAGATGAACAAACTGTGATGTTTAACATCAATCGATATATCGACATAGAATTGTGTGAACCCCTACATAATCTCTTAGATAATATCGATAACATTAGTAACCTAAATACCGTTCCACAACCTATACTCGATACATTTATAAACCACTTCAAAAAGTATTATTCAAACACGGGACAACAACACGGTTTTCAAACCTTACAGCAATATTTAAATGGGACGGAGTCCTTAAGTGACCTACTAACCGACTTTTACACATTCACATGGAACACCCTCAGTATTGAATGTGCACAACAAAATATATCTTGTCCCAAATCTAGACAAGTTCAATTGTCATATGAGGACAATGAGGACGAACAGGACATATCTTATCATCCTTATCCAGCATTGAAGCAGTCACAAATTGCCATGCACTACAGACGCCCATACGGCATCACAAGCGATTTTGATCAGTTCCCATGGTTGGCAGAACGATTCAACACAACAGAAGAACATACTAGTTGCAACAAAAGTGTGCTCGTTAGTTACAATCCAGACAATGACTTAAAAGAGGTACCATACATACTGTCATTTTTCGTCGAATCTGGATTGGTGCAAGTCAGCACCAACATTGACGAAGTGATCAACAGTAGCAAAATGATTTTTGCGTCATCACCGTACAGAACAGCACTCTATTCGGACCCGACAGATTCAAACATTTATTATATACCTTGTATCGCTATTGCATCAGATAAGAGTGATCTAGACGACATCTTTCGCCATGCCAAAACAGCATATCCGTGGAGCATAATCCTCGCACCAAAACAGGTGTGGCATGAATCTGAAAGAGCGAAAACACACAATGCCAGTTCTCTTGTCGAGTTTACTGAACTTAAGAGACAAATTCAACAATTTCGGAGAAAATAACACATGGAGTTATTAAACAATGCAAACATCTTAACCCCTTCAAATTACTGGACGATTTATCAAACTGTCATGCAAAACAGTTACACAAAGGATGAGTTGGTCAATCTGTTATTTTTTCCTCATAAAGTCGATACTCAAGGCAAAATTACTGTAGAATTAGAAACATCAGCTAAAAAGAGTCGACGAAACAAAGTATCCAACACCATTAATACACTTCAAAGTCTGGGTATCTTAAGTATTTCCAAAGAATCGAAAGTGACCCACTGCTTTCCAAATATTCAAAATAGTGAGAACTTCAGATACAAACTACACTCTTTATTGTTCGCAGACGAGAATCTAAAACATACGAAAACATTTATATCCATATTGAGTTGGCTAACATTACAAGAACCATACTCCAGCATGACCCATATAGAGTATCAACAGAATCTCAACTCCCAATTCACTAACTCGGCAAAAGAACTCTCCATCAACGAAGATGAGGCACGTGGGTTTAGAAAATGGATGGCATATCTGGGATTGAGTCGCAACGGAGACTTAGAACTCAATCCGACACGCTTTCTGTTTACACACATCTCGGAGATTTCCTGTGAACATAATGAGGTCCAATTCTCCGAGTTCTTAACCAAACTGAACGCCATTCTGCCAATATTTGTAAATAGTCCTCACAATGAAAAGGTACGCTCCTTACTACAAGAGCAACTTCCGAAAAATCAAATAGGGCCAATACTGTCTGCATGGCTCTTGGAACAAGAATCTATGAACAAAATAGAGCTACACCACAAAGATGACTCTAAACAAGTATATCTTCTCTCCACAATCCATCATTATTCAGAGAAATCGCGATTGATTTCTCACATTCTATTTTGTCAGTAAATTTCCCTCACAACCAGCAAAATTATGAACATTCAAAATATTAAAGAATTATGGCCTGAGCATTATACAGGTAGCAACAAAGTATACGATGATATTGCAGAAGCACAATCGCATTGGGTAAACCTCGCTCTTCACCAACCGGTCGATGTAGAACGAAAGTCATCCAATGGCACAGAAGAACTTCTGACTGATGAAGACTTCTTTGAAGATTTTATTAAACCTGTTGATAGCAGAAAAATTACGTTACTAGAGGGTGCTGCGGGGGTAGGAAAGTCTCACTTAATCGTTTGGACACATGCCAAACTCGAACAATACAATAGACAGCATGGAGAGCGTTTTATCATCATTCGTATCCCTAGAGCCAAAGGGATCCGTTTTATTTTACATCAAATTCAAAATGAATGTACAGTCAATGACACACCGTTACACAGCCACTTACCACAAGATATTCAAGACCATCTATCAAAGACCTTGGACAATTTTACAAATACGGTTGACCGATCGGATACAATTAGTTTCACCGACTGGTTGATGAGTATTGTTACTTCCATGACAACCTTGATAAACGCTGAGTTGAACTCCTACACTGGAGACACAAAATCCTACGGTAAAGATTTTCAGGAATGGGCTAAAGACCAATCTTACTGGAAAATGTCAAGTGGTTTCGATCATGCACAATTATCAGAAGACTTGAAGGCTACAACACGCTTAGTCGATTCACAAAATATAGTGCGGAAGTATTTTATTGGGGATGATTTGGACAAAGCCTTGCCCACCTTAATAACAACGCATTTTGAGGTCAGTCAAAAGAGTAAGGGCATCTCTACAGAACTTACAAACTCAGAGGTCCTAAAATTTTGTAAACAGACGCTGATGAAAAAAAAGGAAAAAACGCTTCTAAAATATAACTCGAAAGACAAGATAAAGCGGATAACGCCATTACTCAACTACTTTCTAGGCAAAGCCAGGGAAGGTCAGACAGAAAAACTCCTAGAGATTCCTTTGGGAGAACTCTTCAGGGAAATTCGACAAAGCATTAAAAATACGTTTCCGGAAAAAGAACTGATTTTACTGCACGAAGATTTGAAAACAGCCCAAGGTACATCTGACTTACCAAAAGAACTTAAAGACCTACTCGATGTTGCTATTTTCACAGAAGATAATGATTCACTGTGCGTATTGCGAACCATGATGGCATATACTCCAGGTGAAACCTCTTGGAAGACATTTGATACAACAAAAAGTAGAGCTGGAGATGTCGTCTGGGAAATCAAACCCAAACAAAACCCCTACCACTTCCATGAACTCTTGGCTCGGTTTTTCAACACCGCTCGATTTGGTAAAGCGTTTATTCAAAAGCATTATGCTACATCCGAAGAACGCATACCCGGCTATTCTGAACATCATCCTGATTTACTAACGGCTGATGAAAAGGTGTTCCTTGATCAGGTTTTTGGCAACTTGAATGGCTACAGTCTCTTCCCTTTGAATCAACGATCTGTCGATACGATTATGGAAAACAGTGAAAAGGATGGCGGTATCGTAAATACCAGAAAACTACTTCAAACGGTTGTTACGATTTTACACTGCCGACAAGAGTTTCTAGAGGGACATTTCCCTCCAGCAAACAACTCTATTGTACCCACATCAAAGAACCCTACTGACGCAGAGCAAAAGTTATTGCAAAAATTAACAGGCTTCGATCGACAAAGTCAGTTGGTGCAAAGCTGGGGTATACTCCCACAGAAAGCATTAAGCATATTTGGACTATCAGTGCCCCCGAATTGGCCTGCGGAGGTACCAAACAGTTTCTCTGAAATACCAAGGCCAAGCATCACTGCAACACCACCAGTTACCGCAATAGAACCCACTTCACCTCCAATCGTTGTCGTGGAAGAAAAGAAGTCATCGCTTTGGACGAAAGAGAACTTGGAAGTCTTCGAGGCAATCAAACAATGGTCCAACAAACAGTCCATTGCCAATGCGATTGCTCGTAATTTGAGGGATAATATCTGTGGTGCCATAAAGCACTTTTACCATTGGGACATTCCAAGTCTTCCAACAGATCAATCTTTTAAATCACAAACTGTCTTATTGGACTTCTTACGTAGAAGAATTTTCATCCCAAATGCCCCCTCACAGCAGAAGAAATTCGCAATATACATTATGACTCAGAATGAATACGATAGTGATAATTCTGGACCGCGTCTCAAAGCTAAGGCTCTTCTAGAGGCAACTGCCCGTTTGATGATGAAAGACTTTAAACCTACGTACCCAAAATTTCTGAAAGATTATGGACTGGTTTACAACTGGATATTGTCTATCGAATCTGAGTTGGACGAATTTTTTAGTGTTGAAAGACATGCCTATCCAAATTCACTTCCCAGTAATCATATTGAGGTTTCTGTTTATACTATGTTGACATTACAGCATATGTGTGGGAATACTCAGTCTCATACGTCTGCGGAAGATCGCCTCTTATCGATATTCTCTCCATTAGCCCCCTCCGAAGAACTCTTGAGACAGTTTGGAGATACTCTAGAAAATATGTATTCACTAAGTTCTAGTTGGCTGCTTCTAACTACTGCTTGCTATCAAAACCCATTAAATGGAAAGATGCCTAGTATACTTCATGTACACGTATTACTTGAATGTTGTCGTACTTGGGAATTTGGTTTTTCTCCAATTAACTTTACCAGTCCAGCGTCTGACTTACAAAATGGCGCCAAACGAGGGCAGACACTCGAAGCGATTGGGAATCAAAGTTCTGTACTAGACAAAAAGATTTCTATGACCACGAGTATATGGCAAACAGAACTGAATCACCTCTTATCGGATTTAGAAAAGTGCTATGGTCAGTCCACACATTTTTGTACAGCCCAAGAACAGGATGATCTATACATACGGCTACAAAGTATCTATACTGAGCAAACCGACCACAGAATATTTGAGGAATTCTACACAAATAAAAAGAACCAACATGTATTTGTCGAAGAATCTGGCTCAGTACCACACCCACAGACGAAAGATTTCATGAGTTTATTGACGCATCGCACAGAAAATTGGAAAAAGTTATCCGATTATCTTCAGAGTGGTCGTGTAATACAGAAATACTTGGAACGTTCGAATCGACCTGCGCAACTAGAAGAAGGCGAGACACTTGATATCTCCAAGTTTTCAGGTATCATTTCTGAAATCGATGCTTTGATACAAACCAGCATTAAATCATCTCGCTAAGTAATGAGGTCTTATGTCTATTAAACGCTACTCTTATCATCGCCCTCTAAATATAGAGCAGTTATTTGGTGCCAATACTCTGACGCTAACGGCTACCGTTGGACTAAAACAGCATCATCGTCAAACAGATAATCCTACACAACTTCATCTTTTTACTGAATATTTCCTCCACACCTATCCAGGCGAGGACGTTTGTAAGGGAATTGATGAAATGATTGCGCTAAATCGTGCCATAAATAAATCGAAGTCTCAAACCGTTATCCCTTTCCGGAAGATGTGCCTGCAAGATACACAGTCTCTCTTGCAAACCTTAAAAGAACTCGATGCCCATAATGTAAATTTACATACAACGCCTAATGCCACAGACTATCTTGGCGATTCTTTCCAACAACGTTTCCACAACTCTACCTTGTTTGACATGATACAAACACTACAGGAGGATTGGAAAAAAGAACTAACTAATATTACTTGGCTTGACTCATCAAATGCTAGTAAGGTTGGAAAAGTAAGTTTAGAATCTATGATTCTCAAGCAGATTCCAATTGTTGTGCAGAAACTAAAAGATACCAACACAACACTCATCCTAGATGGTTTTTCATTCCTACGCCCCTTACAGGTGCACCTTTTACGTGAGTGTCAAAATAATAATGTTGACGTCATTATTTTGCAGTCGAAACATCACCACCGGTCTATGACCGGTTCAACAGAGTTCTACAAAAGAATATGGCAACATCACCCAAGTCTCGGTACACTACCACCATTAGTCGATCAATATTTTCAGCATCCATCGACATCAACAACTCTGCATCACATTCAAAGAGAAGGCTTCTCTGGAATCCAGCACACGAAGGCAATTGACTCTTCATTCTCAGTCAAACACTTTATGACACGGGTAGAAGAAACCAAACATTTGGTGCGGGAAGCTGTGCAAAAGCGGCAACAAAATCCTACCTGTTCTATTGCTTTTGTATCTAGAACTCCAAAGGTATTCCGAAATTTAATTTTAGATGCCGTCATGCTGTATGACCCAAGTAATCTACTGGGATTGAAACCGGAGTTGAATGTATTTCATACACCGGCTGGCCAGTTTATCAGCTTGCTATACACAGCTTTCTCTGATGGGAACACTTTTAAGTTGACTTATGCCCAGTTTGGATCGATTCTGCTATCTGGTTGGTTTGGCAGTGAGGGGCGTGAGTTGTATGCATACTTTACGTTAATGAAATACCGATTCTCTGATTGTGAAACGAAAGCAGAATGGGACAAACAATTTGACAATCTAGATGACACTCACAGTATTGATTTCTGCCTGGACAGACAACAAAACCATGTGACTCATCCGACACAAACATTCGGTGCTTCTGGACGAGCACCGGAAAACTTTGTCACGCTAAAGCATTTACAAGATTGGCGAGAAATCTTTGAAACGGTCTATACGTTGAGTGCATCTTTACATCAAACTCAAGAGGACGCCCGTTTCATACATGTTAAAACGTTACACAGCACCCTTCATGCAAGTTTACCTACGCCTGCCAAAGACAGTATCCAAGCTCAGCTTTTGAAAAATTTTGAACAGTTTTATGAAACAGAAAGCATTCATATTAACTCAGATGAGTTTGGTGAAACGTTGCTGTCCTTAGGACATGTGGACGATGACTCAAATACAACTCCACAGTCACCGAACACAGGACCTCAAACACCAGCCAAGATTATGGCTTTTGAAGGTGTAGACGGGCTGGAGATTGATGCCATCTTCATGTTTGCTGTGGACAATGTCCACAGCCCACAAGTTCATCAAACTTGGCCGATGAAAGATACGCAGTCCAAACTAAAACTATATATGGAACGCTACTTTTTCCAAGCCGTCATTTTCGCTGCGAAACAATCTCTCCACATTTCTTGGGCAGACGTAGGTGAAAATCAAACGTATACTATATCACCCTATACCAAAGAAATGTTATGGCAATACAATTGGTCTAAGCCGGACGCTACGATTACTGTTACAGGTAGTGCCAAGACCCAAATCACAACGTGTACACCGCCAAAAGCAGCAGACACATACCGTCTATCTGACTTAGCAATCTATGCTTTTTGTCCTGCACGGTACATGTTCGAAAGAACAAACCCTACAGGTGCTGGTTATCATCATGAGTTTCATAAACGATGGCTGATTCAATCTGAATGGCTAGAACAAGTCTTTGCATCATTAAGTACTTCGAACAGAACGATTCAACAGATCAAACAAGCCATTAGGTCTGAGTTTAAAACTCCGGCATATCAGAAGCATAAAAAATCGTTACTACGACACATGTTTCCGGACGTTAGCCAGTTAACTACAGACTCTGTGGAATTATTCATGGCAAGTCATCTCAATCTATCGCCAGAAATAGAATCTTGCCCACCAACAGATTCTTACAAAATCACAGAAAGTTCTTCATGGTCAACCTCATCCAACACACTGCTAACTCAAGCGATTACGATGTTGGATCAGTCTACTCGAACTGTGATTATTGATTCACCGTACTACTTACAAAATACACAGACAAAAGATTTACTGCCACTCAGTAGTTTGGTTCTCCGTAAGATATGGCTATCGAAAAAATATGGTATGCCTTCAGAGCCCGAACTAAACGACAATGAAACAGGCTGGACCAAACATCAAAAGTGGTTGGACAATCATACGAATCCGCTGATTCATCAGGAGTGGGCTAATACCATTCGCGATATAGAAGATGGTATTTTTCGAAAGTCCCCATCCCCCACCTGTAAATTATGCCCTGCATATGAAAGCTGTTTAGGCATTACTGAGGAGATCTAATCATTATGAGTACACCTTCGGCTCAACAACAGCAAATTATTGATCACGTCGTACAGAATCCAACTACCGTTGTCTCGGCAGGAGCAGGTACAGGAAAAACGACAACAATGATCTTTGTCATTCTCAAATTGATCGAATTAGGAGCCTTTACTGCAGATCAATTTTGTCTCATCACATTCACTCGTGAAGCTGCAAACACATTGCGTGAAAAAATTCAATCTGCAATATTTGAGAAAATCACAGCAGGAACACAAGTCAACTTCTGGCTTGAACAAAATGAATTGTTATCTTTATCATTCATTGGTACAATCCATTCTTTCTGCAACTGGATACTGAGCAATCATGGATATGAAAAGAATGTTGCAAATACGGCAGACATTAAAACGACCGATTATCTACTCAGACAAGCCGTTCAAAGAGTGTTGCATAAGGATTATGCCACACAACAAAATCCTGTCTGGGACGATCATATTCTGAATATTGCAGATAGCCGAGACTTTAAGATTGAGGACTGGATCGTACGAGGAATCACGATAATCCAAAGTCGTGGTTTTCAAGTATCGGATATCGTTCAAAAGACATTACAATACACCCATCCCAATGATGTGGCCCAAAACAAGCAACGAAGAGAACATTATGCAACACTTCTCAGAGAGTCTTTCCAAACCTACCAACAAATAAAACTAAATGAGAGTGTTATTGACTTGCATGACATTTTACTTCGTACTGAGGATTTACTCAAGCAAGGTTCTGTGAAGTCAAATAAGACCTGTGAACAAATTCGTACCCAGTTCCCCTGCATATTCGTGGATGAATTTCAAGATACGGACAATGCTCAAAGTGTTATTATCAATGCACTCTATCCTCGACATCAAACAGGATATAAAATTCTGGTGGTTGGTGATGAGAAACAAGCCATATATGGATTTCGAGGGGCTGATGTTCGTTTGCTGCGTCAGTTTTCGATGGATCGAAACCTACTTAATCCCCTACCCCTTACAGACACATTTCGACAACATACTGAACTGGCAAAAGAATTGGTTGCATTTTTTAAGAGCTGTGACAACCGGATACAGAATAGACAAAATTGCCTAGGCATTTCATTTAAATCCAGTCGAGGAGCAACCCCTAAGTCTATACAGTCCGGACCATACATAGAAAACGTTAACGTGTCAGTACAACCAAATTCTACACTAAATCACCAAACACTGGAATACGCTCTCGCCATGGCTAGAGATATCGATACGTTAAAAAGAGTACACAACGTAAAAGAGAAGGATATTACGATCCTAGTTCGCACCAACAGACAATTAAATACATTGATGCGCGTAGTTGAAGCAAATGCTTCTCACCTTTCTTTTGAATTGCAACATGAAGACTCCGGAACATTTTGGCAAACACCAATAGTATTGTCTATCTACCGACTTATTGAATGGATATTAAAAGGAGATAAAAATCTTTCACTTCCAAATCTGGTGTTTCGATCACCGCTCTTTAAGTTGGGTTCCTTTGCGGAGTTCACTACCCAATTGGGTAGTGAACTCAATACTCCCACTTCAACTTCTGTTGACCTAAACACACTTCCCACAAATTATTCTGACATTTATACAAAAGTCAAGAAGTTACGGATACAAAGCATGAAAGTATCCGGAACCCTTATTCTTGATCATATTGAAGAGGAGTTTGCTCACAACATTAATCAACTGGTATTACAAGACCGACTAAACCTATTGTTGTTGTTCCAAAAGGCTCGTGATGTATTTTTTAAAGAACGTGCACTCACCTTACAACAGCTTTATGAGTGGCTTCATCTTCAAATTATTACACAACAAGAAGAGGCTCAACTCAGTTCAAATAACTTAGTTGTACACGGATCATCAACATCAAGTACTGATCGTAAGATACGTGTTATGACAATCCATCAATCCAAAGGTAAGACACTTCCGTACGTCTTGTTGCCTTTTGCATCACGGGTTTTAGACGGTGATTTCTACATCCCAGATATTTTAGTAGAACATCGTACAGGTCATGACAACCGCATTGAAGTCAATCATGAGGACATTCGATCTCCTGAGTGTACACTCGATCTAGAATCACAAAACATAGACCGGATCGAAGAAGAAATGCGAATTTTATACGTAGCCCTCACCAGAACAGCAGAGAAGATTTATATCTATGGGCACAATCGTACTGGTTTAATCGCATCACCACCCACTACCAACAATCAATCTTCATCTCAATCTGCAAACTATTGGTCTTGGTGGGATGAGTTCAGATACTGGAACAGGTCTCGATAAAGACTTAGACGGAGCATAAATCATTATATTGGTCCTGGTGGGATGAAATCTTGGCAGCAAACTTGTAACGATCAATGACTGCGAGCAAGTCTTCTCAATAGAGACTTAATACACCATATATAGAATGCGATACAACCAAATCCTAGTGACAAAATATGATAGACTTCAGTAGAAAAATAGTACTATTTATCATAGTGCACACCGTAAACAATGACTCTGCCAACTCTGCAATCACTCATGGACTGAACGCATGCAATACAAAATCAACGCGACCATCATCAAACATTGGTATCAATACGGCTGCGAGCGCAAACTGCTATACTCTGCCGATAAAATCGAGAAGAAGACACAAATAGAAACGGTCCCTGACAACTACGGTGATTCCTCTCAGCATCCTGGTACCATCTTTGAAGAAGAGGTGGTCGAGATTTTGAGTCAATCAAATCACGTCTACAAACCCAAACCAAACAAACAGGAACTCACCCAGATACAATGGAATCATTTCGTACGCAACATTGATGGACATGACACTGCGTATGCCTGGCAACCAGTTGTACATGGCTCTTCCATTGCAAATATGCTGCAACTTCCCCCAAACGTAAGTTTAAGCAAAGGTTTTATCGATCTGGTTAGACGTGAAGATAAAGGGGATCACTTTTTACTGACCATCATTGATGCAAAATACTCTCCGATATCGACACACTTTCATAAAGTTCAGGTGGCGTACTATGCTCGAATTTTAGCCTTGGAATTGGAAGCATTGAATGAAACAAAACCGTTTCCAAAACCCGTTCAAATCAATTCTATTGGAGAGATTTGGATTCCATCGGAAGAAGACGGGGTCAAGTGGAGCGAAGAAGTCTTTAACTTACAGCCCTATCAAAACGAACTCGACTACTTCTTCCAACATGAAGTTAAGCGACTCAGTCAAGTGCAAGTTCGTCCAGAGGATCAATCTCATTTTCATTTGTACTACAAATGTGAACAATGTAAATATCACCCCCACTGCTTAAAATCAATCCAAAAAGAAACCCCTGAAGATATGGATCTTTCTGCCATCTTCGGACTAACACAGTACACAAAACGCAAACTCAAGGAACGAGGGTTTCACACGGTTGGGGATTTGAGTGCACTCGAGTCCGATCATTTTGAACATGAAACTCTGTGGAAACTACAAGGAGCTGGTGAAACCTTCATTACACGAGCCAAAGCGTTGGTTGCCAAAACACCCATTTTCAAAGAAGGAACTCGAACCATCAATATGCCAGCAACTGTAGACTGCCCCATCATTCTCTCTGTAGACCGCAGTGCCAACCACGGATTTTTGGTTTCTATCGGACTGCATATGAGACAGTTGGATGGAACGATTAAAGAAGATCAATTTACCATCCCAACCAAAGACGCGGAACGTGCGGTTTTAGAAGAATGCTTGGATACGATTCAAACTCTGCTTCAAGATCTACATGATTGGAACAGTGACAAGGCAAACAAAGATGAACTCAAAACCTGTCAGATCTTTACCTATGAAGCCAGTGAGATACGCAACTTTAAAGAATCAATCGCTACATACATCGACGATCCAGATTTTGCTGAGAAATACAAACTGATCCTACGCATCTTGACTCCAGAGGGTCTTATACCGGACCCCTTGTACAATCAACTCCAGCAAAGTTTGGTTACAACTGTACGTTCGACCTTTGAACAACTTTATGCCATACCGTCTACAGTCACATACGACTTGGCAAGACTCTCTCAGGCACTGGAAACCACCGCCACATTCAGTGGTGCCTATATTCCAGAAGAAGATTTTGCACACCCTTTCTCTTCACAGTTGTCTATGGACCAAGTCGAAAATATAATCCATGAACAAGCTGACATTAACGCTATCAAACAGGACCTACAGAACCGAGTGCATACTACTCGCCGGCTGATTGAATGGCTGATGGAACAAAACAGTGCGGCAACCTCACCATTTCTATGTCTGAACAACACCCCATTTGTCGTACAAGAAGACACGCACACGATGAGCATCGGCGGTCTAGATGGTTTACACTCGCAGACCGTATTGGGAACCAATCTCAGTATCAAGGGTCACATGCACGCACTCTCAAAACCGTTGGGACAACGAATCAAAAGTGGAAGTACTTGGGGTCACCTAAAACTGATGAATGAACCCGAACTCAACGAAAAGAAGTTCCTGTTATATTTTGAAACAGCACAAACGGAGAAGTGCTCTCTGGGCAGAGGTGCATTCAATGTATTCTTACATCAAAACAATGAAGATATCTTGCTCAACAAACGACAACATGGGCTCCACAAGTGTGACATCATCGAAGTCAAAGGCAATGCAGGGAATTCTACATATCTTACAGTAAAAATCAGTAATGCTGTATACAAACGTTTGAAAGATGAGTTGATTGTCGACTCGATCTGGATCATTGATGCTGGAATCACTTCAATCAATGACTATCGTACCCAAGACTTTCTTGCTTCTTTACAATGAGGACTCTCATGACACCATTTGATATCAAAGCATTCATTCAAAATCCAATGTCCTTTTTGGGTACAGCAGACGATTCCGCAGCATGGAAACAAGGGTTAACCAACACCCTATCTGCCACCAAAGGTCAAGAGATTCAATTGAGAGACGCACAAGTTGCTGCGTGGAACAACATGGAAAACGATCAGATTGGATTGTTACTTGGACCACCAGGCACAGGTAAAACATTGACTGTATCTGCAATGTCGAGTGGATTGTTGTCAGCCTGTCAACAAATGGACAGACCATGCCGCATCTTCATCACTGGATTCACACGAAACTCTATTGAAAATGTACTCGAGTACATTGCCAGTTTCTCTAAGCAATATCCTGGTCTGCAGTTTGAATTGGCATACGATAAAACCCACGGCGACCCGAATATCCAAACCGTCGATCCAACCACATTTGCCGACTTCCACGCTGGTCATGAACACTCTGTTTATGGTGGTACCATTTGGACCTTGTTTAAACTGATCAACCCGAAAGTCTTCCCTACTGCTCCAACCAAGAAATCCGGTAAACCCTTGTGCTTGGGTATTTTCGACTTCATCATCATCGATGAAGCATCGCAAATGCAGTTTTCTCAAGGTCTGATGGCGATGGCTGGTTTAACCGACAAGGGTCGGTTGCTGATCTGTGGAGACAATCTACAACTCCCACCCATCTTCAATACGGATTTGGGCGTCGAAGACAACATTGCTGAGCAGTCTATCTATGATTTTTTGGCACTGCAAGTGTTTCCTGAACAACCCCTCAATGAAACCTTCCGTTTGAATAAGACCTTAGTTGAATTTCCAAGTAAAGAATACTACGATGGTAATTACATATCAGCTGCACCCGTTCAAGATAGACGAATGAAG
>Ga0206130_10003181_pt1 | contig 21883 bp, 19 predicted proteins | sample Helgoland_Spring_9_FD_148637 | JGI IMG/M metagenome (GOLD analysis project Ga0206130, IMG submission 148637) | Pelagic subsurface seawater microbial communities from Kabeltonne, Helgoland, North Sea - Helgoland_Spring_Bloom_20160512_1 | ecosystem: Environmental > Aquatic > Marine > Epipelagic ... | reverse complement strand
GTAAAATCACCAAAAACAGTAGTAAATGAATCGTATGCACAACCTACGATTGAACAACCAAAACAACTAACCCCCGAAGAACGTAGAAATATGTTTTCAGGAATAGTATCAGAAATGCAACAAGGAGGTATAGCAAACTCAGCATATGCTGGTGAAATGAAAGTAACAGGACCTGTTGATGCAGTTAATGGATCTTTACCTGAAGGAAATTTAGGTCTAGACCAAATAATGAACATGATGAAAAAATAATAAATGGCATTTGGAGCAAAACATATAGCCCCTATAGATACTAAACCTGGAATAGGTGTTGGTGTTTCTATACCATTTAATGCTCCTGGAGTATTTAATACAACATATACAACACAAAAAGCAACTCAAAGTAATTTAATAAATTTCTTTTTAACTAATACAAATGAACGATACTTAAACCCCACATTTGGTGGTAATATACGTTCATTTATTTTTGAACAAATTGAAGAAGATAATTTAGAAGGACTAAAATCTGATTTAAATTCATTAATAGGAATATATTTTCCTAATATTCAAGTAATGGAATTAAATATTATTAGTAATCCGGATAGGAATAGTATTAGTGTAGAAATAACATATAATATAATAAATACAGGAATAACAGACGAATTACAATTAGAATTTAACTAATGGCTACACAATTAAAAAATAGGGATATTAAATACATTAATAAAGATTTTACTGAATTAAGGAGATCACTTATTGATTATACAAAATCATACTTCCCAACTACTTATAATGATTTTTCCCCAACTTCCCCAGGGATGTTATTTATGGAAATGTCAGCATATGTTGGTGATGTTCTTTCATTCTATTTGGATAATCAAATCCAAGAAAATTTCTTACAATACGCTCGTCAACAAAATAATTTATATGAATTAGCTTATATGTTTGGATATAAACCAAATGTAACTCAAGTAGCTACTACTACTATTAATTTATATCAACAAGTTCCTTCTTTAACCCCTACAGGTAGTGAAGGATATTTACCTGATTTTAATTATGCCCTGTTTATACCTGAAAATTCTACAATAACATCAGAATTAAATAATCCTGTTCCTTTTATAATAGAAGACCCTATAGATTTTTCAGTATCAAGTTCATCAGACCCAACAGATATAACAATATATGCCATTGATGGAGGTACAGGAAATCCTGAATTTTTCTTACTTCAAAAAAGTAGACAAGCAATATCCTCTACAATACAATCAGAACAATTTTCCTTTACATCCCCAGAACAATTTTCAACAATTAACATAAATGCAGATAATATTGTAGGTATATTAGATATTATAGATAGTGATGGAAATGAATGGTATGAGGTTGATTATTTAGGACAAGAAATGGTATTTAATTCAATTAAAAATACTAACGTAATGAAGGGGATACACCCTATTTATTAAAATTAGAAAAAATTCAACGTAGATTTGCTACTCGATTTACATCACCAACTAACCTTCAAATCCAATTTGGTTCAGGTAATATTAATGATAGTGATGAAGAAATAGTTCCTAATCCTGATAATGTAGGTTTAGGTCTACCATTTGAAAAAACTAAATTAAATCAAGCATATTCACCATCTAATTTCTTATTTACTAAGACTTATGGTATTGCTCCTTCTAACACAACACTTACTGTTAGGTATTTAGTAGGAGGTGGAGTTGAAGCTAATATAGATGCAAATAATTTAACTAAATTAACAGCTAATACCCAATTTTTAAAATATAATCTAAACCAAAATACAGCAAACACTATATTTGATAGTTTAGTAGTTACAAATCCAATAGCAGCTGATGGTGGGGGTGATGGAGATACTATTGAAGAAATAAGACAAAATTCCTCAGCAAATTTCGCTTCACAGTTACGTAATGTAACCCAAAATGACTATTTAGTAAGAGCACTTTCAATGCCTGCTAAGTATGGTGTAGTATCTAAAGCATATATTGAACCAACAAAAGCAGAAACATTATCAGCTGGTGAATCTAATTCGGTATTAGATTTATATGTTTTATCTTATAATAACCAATCACAACTAACAACAGCATCACCAGCATTAAAATCAAATATTACAACTTACCTATCTCAATATAGAATGGTAAATGATGCTGTTAATATTAAAGATGCATTTATAATAAATTTTGGAGTCAATTTTGATATTATTGTACTCCCAGAATATAATAGTAATGAAATTTTAATACAATGTATAAATGCACTTAGGGTTTATTTTGCTATAGATAATTGGCAAATAAATCAACCAATTGTTTTGAGAGATATTTATGTTCTTTTAGATCAAATTGAAGGTGTCCAAACAGTAAAAGATATTAAATTTACTAATTTAGTTGGAGAAGATTTAGGATATTCTAAATATTCATATTCAATGGAAGCAGCAACATCTAATAACGTAGTGTATCCTTCTTTAGACCCAAGTATTTTTGAAGTCAAATACCCTAACACAGATATTCAAGGTCGTATAGTACCTTTATAAAATAATAAAATGGCAGTATATAAATTATTTCCCACAAAAGACGCAACTCTATATTCAATGTTCCCAAGCATGAATACTGGATTGGATGAGATTATAGAAGCTACTGAAACATCAATAGCACCTGAAGGATCAACTAACCCTCAAGTTAGTAGGTTTTTAATTAATTTTAACCAAGATAGTATCAAGGATATTGTTGATAATAAAATTAGTGGTTCTTCCTGGGATGTTAACTTAAGATGTTTTGTAGCTAAAACAACGGGTTTATCTCTAACAACAACTTTAGATATACATGCTGTTTCGGGAGCTTGGGATATGGGAACAGGAAAATATTTAGATTCCCCTATATCAACAGATGGTTGCTCTTGGATATTCCAAGCATATTCAGGTAGTACAATATGGAATGTATTAAGTCCTGGTACTAATGTTACTTCTTCTTATAATTACAATTATGCTCCTTTAGGTGGGGGTACTTGGTATTCAAATAATACTAGTGGTCAACCTTTATCATCCTCACAAGTTTATACTTATAATAGTGATGTAGATTTAAATACAAGTGTTAAATCTATTGTCGATGTTTGGATGACAGGCTCAATTGGATCACTCAACCCAACAGTAACTAACGATGGATTTATAGTTAAACAAAGAACAGAATTTATAAATAGTAACGATTACCAACCAGAAATTAAATTTCTCAACAGATACTCATACTATATATACCCCCCTCAATTAGAATTTAAATGGGATGATTTTACTTATGAAACTGGAAGTTTAAATGTTTTAGAAACACTTCCTGCCAAAGTTACATTAGCCCAAAACCCAGGTACTTTTTATTCTGAAAGTATAAATAGATTTAGAATTAACGCAAGACCTGAATATCCAAGACAAATATGGCAGACTTCTTCTTTATATACAACTAATTATGCTTTACCATCATCTTCTTATTGGGCTTTAAAAGATCTAGATACTAATGAATATGTAGTTGGTTTTGATAAAACATATACTAAATTAAGTTGTGATAATAGTGGAAGTTATATTGATATGTATATGAACGGTTTACAACCAGAAAGATATTACCAAATATTAATCCAAACAGAAATCGATGGATCAACTATAGTATTTGATGATCAGTATTACTTTAAAGTAGTTAACGGATAATGGAACTTATAAACTTATCAAAGCAAGAATTTGCAAGAAATCAATATTCACAAGTAATAGATACTTCTTTTACTCAGCTTGTTCCTTCAGTTCCTGTAGATGATGTAACCCCAACTATATCTATCCAAGAATTTTTTGGATATTATAATGCTTTATTTTTTCAAATACCTGAATTTGGAGATATAAATTCCCATCAGTATCTTATTAATACTAGTACTAATTATATTGGTGAAGTTGGAGATGATTCAACTATTCAAGCATTAATTGATGAAATTACCCAATTAAGAGAAGAAAATCTAGAGTTACAAGAACAACTATTTAATAGCCAACAACAAGCTTAATGGAAGAATTAATAAATATTAAACAAATATCTCCTGAAACATTTGAAACCCAAACATATTCAGATAAAGATTTAAATCTTATTACTTCAGTTGACATCCAAACACAATTTTTTCCTGGGAGTGATTATATTGAATATTTTGTATATGATTTAAATGAAAATATTATATTTGCTAATAATTTTGGATACCCTAATTATACTATATTAGATAACCAATTAGCAATAGACCCAGAATCAGATCTTAAAATCACAGGATTTGACGAAGGTCAATATAATACTTTATATAATTTTTTAAGACCATTATTAGGTTCAAATGGATCTACTTTATACTATATTAGTGAAATATCTACTAATAGAACAGAAATTAGATTAAATAGTACCGATATATCTACCACAGATATAATTGGATCTACTACAGAATTTATTGAACAAAACCAATCCTCATCACTAGCATATCCTGATTTTTACCTTAATTTTGGGTATAATCAATTAGTTATAGCTAATAATGTGTTATTGGATGATTCTGATGTTAATAACCCAACAGTATTAATTAAATTATATGAACCATTACCTCAAGACTTTTCAGTTAATACTACATTATGGGTAGTTGAAAAAGTAGCAGAACCTAAAGCATATAATATTAATATTACAACAGTTTTTGATACAGAGGATCAAAACATTTATTTAAAAGGACCTAATGTTAATTTAAATATTAAGGACCAAATAAATAATTCTACAGAATATGGTAATTATTCTTCTTTATCACAAACTACAAACTCACAAGGATCAGGTAGTTTACAATACCAGATAAATAGTTTATTAGCTAATAAGGGAATTAAAATAAATATTAATTATAGTGATTATTCTCAGTTTATCAATTTCTCCTCAGCACAAACACGATTAGAAAATTTCTATTATAAATTATCTTTAATAGAAGAATATAATAATAGTGCTAGCTTATCCGATAATACTTCAACAAACTATTATGTTTCTTCAAGTAATATTATTTACCAAAATAAAATAGATGATATCATTACTAATTTTGATGGATATGAATATCACCTATACTACACTTCAGGATCAACTTCTTGGCCTAAAACAAATAATACATTTCCATACACTAACGCAACTACTGTTTCCACAGCAGGACAAAATTTCCTAACTAGCCAATCAGCTGTAGCGGAATATTTTGATGATGAAAACAACAATGCATTAGTAAATACAATCCCATCATATCTTAGAGATGACTTAGCAAATGCTCCTTACGAGTTATTTGTTGAAATGGTTGGACAAAACTATGATAATGTATGGGTATATTTGAAAGATGTTACTAATAAATTTGATGCTGATAATAGATTAAATTATGGTATTTCAAAAGATTTAATTGCTCAAGCAATTAGAGATTTAGGTGTAAACATATATCAAAATAATTTCTCAACAGGAGACTTATATAGTGCCTTGTTAGGTATTACACCCTCAGGTAGTTTATTTAATTTACCTAACACAACTGGTTCATTACCTACCCCTACAGGGTATGAATATATTGATACTTACATAACAGCATCAGCAACGGGTTCATTATATCCTGTAGATGATATTAATAAGTCTATATATAAACGAATATATCATAATTTACCATATTTACTTAAGAAAAAAGGTACAGTTGCTGGATTAAAATCAATAATATCATTATATGGTATTCCTGATACAATCTTACGTGTAAATGAATTTGGTGGTAAAGATATAGATGATTCTGATGATTATGATTTTTGGCAAAACCAATATGATTATAAATGGGATACCCAAGCAGATGGGTATATAGAATCAGAATTTGCATTAAATAATTCTTGGCAAGACCCATCAGGTGATTTTGTTCCAAATACAGTTCAATTCCGTTTTAAAACCCCAGGATTAGATTCAGCAATATCTTCACCTACACAAAGTTTATGGAGATTAGATACTGATGTAGAATTGTATCTCCAATATACAGGTTCAGGATACACTTCTGGTTCATATAGTGGTTCAATCCCCAACCCAGAAAATGAATATGCTAAATTAGTATTATCTGTAAATGGAACTACAGAAAGTATTTATCTACCTTTCTTTGATGGTGGGTGGTGGTCTGTTGCAGTTACAAAAGAAGCTTACGACCCTGATCCTTCACTTAATACATTTACATTATTAGCAGGTAATAATATATATACGGGTGAAGAAGGATCTTCAATTGGATTTACAGGATCAGTTTCTTTTACTGAAGATCCATCTCCATATATTTCTGGTACTACTTCAATTTTCGCTAATATATCAACATTTGATAAATTTAGCGGTTCTCTACAAGAAATTAGATATTACATTCCCGCATTATCTCAAAGTGTATTTAATGATTATGTAATGAATCATAACTCTATTGAGGGTAATTCAGTCTACCAATCAGCAAATCAGTTAGCATTTAGAGCATCTTTAGGTGGTGAATTGTACACCGGTTCAACATCAATACATCCAAAAGTAACAGGTTCATCAATTACTGAATCTTTTAGTATTAATAGTAATTTTAATATTAGCGAGGGTAATTTTACATCTAACGAAGAATATGTGTATTTAGATCAATTCCCTGCTGGTATAAAAAATAGAATTTCTGATAAAATCAAACAATCATCTATAGTATTACCATACACAGGATCATTATCTAATACAATACCAAATACTTCATTATCTCCGTTTATCCGAATACAACAAAATACTTATGCAAGTGAAAGTTATACTCATGATTTAGATTATGTTGAAGTAGCATTTTCACCTCAAAACGAAATAAACGATGATATTATCGATAGTATCGGGTATCTTAACATAGGTGACTACATTGGTGACCCAAGGCAGGTATCGTCATCATCCGAAACATATCCACAATTAGATACGTTAAGAGACGAATACTTTGCTAAATATAAAAATGAATATAATATATTTGATTATGTACGTTTAATTAAATATTTAGATAATTCATTATTTAAAATGTTACAAGATTTTATCCCTGCTAGATCATCTTTAGCTGCTGGGGTTGTAATTAAACAACATTTACTTGAAAGAAATAAATTCCCTGTTCCCCAAGCAACATATTCAGAAGATATATATACTGCTTCTATTGAAATAGGAGAATACAGTGCTGGAAATGGTGGATCAATGCCTGATTTAGAAGGGGAAATATCAGGAAGTGGTCCTGGGTTTAATATAATTCCTATAACACAAAGTTGGACTGGTTCAACACCATCATTATCAGGATCAGTTGAATTTACAAATGATGATCAACATGAATTTTACGATGGTGAATTAAGTGGTTCTGAATTTGTTGTTACTAATGGTGAATTAAATACAGAATGTGACGAATTTAAAACACCAAACACTACCGAAACCAATTATTCCCAATCTTATTGGACTGGATCTAATTCTACTTGGGATCAAGCTCATATATATAATACCCAAAATGGTAAAATGTTAATATGGTGGGCTTATGACACTTTTGAAAATGACCCAGAAAATATAGCAATAAGAAATCATTATTTTTCTATTAAACAAATATCAATAAGTGATACTACTATTCAAGGGACTAATTTAAGTAATATATTACCCCAAAGTATAAAAATTAGTTTACCATTTATTGATTTAACCCAATCAGATGTTACTTTTAATTCCTCAGGATGGTCAGGGGCAACTTCAGCAGTACTTCAAGGGGGTCCTAATATTGAAATAATAGCAGAATCATTTCAAGAAAATAGGGCATATCCCGGAACCGATAATTATTATTTAGTAAATGTTGCTAGTTCAAATGTAAAAATTTTAGTTCAACAAAATTTATTTATAGGGTATGGTGTTGGAGCAACTCCATCAGTAACCCCGACTCTTTCAAATTGGAATGAAAACGCAGTAATAGCTATAGAACCATTCGTCCCCGCTTCATTCCCAGTAAGTGATTGTAATTCTATCTTAAATAATGCACCATTAAATAGAGTATCAAATAGATATTATGATGTAGATTATTCATCAAATGCGGTAACAGCTGTAAATGAAAGAGCAATATTAAATGGTAGTGCTCCAAAAGCTAATGTGCAAAATTCAAATTATACTTTATTACGTAATATAAATCCAAGATATTTAGGTACTAAAAATACATCAGCAACCTTAAATGCAATACAGGATGATGGGTTAGCATCTATTGATCAAACCACATCATATTTCTTATATAATAGAGGAGGTAACTTTAATCAAGTTTCTGATAGATCTGGAAGTGCACATTACAATATTGGATTTTTAATTGATGAATTGGGAAATGTGTACCAACCCCAAGAATCTGAATCAGTATATTTACCTAATTTATATTCTGGATTTGGAAGAGGATCAAAAGTAACATTCATCCCAGTTGATACAGGATCTGAAGTTGCTGGTACATTTGATGTACATTATCCGGCTGTAAAAATTAAACCAATTTTATATTCAGATACAGGTTCTTTAGGAAATACCTATTTAGTATCAGGAACTATCAATTATAACCAATCCCCGGCCGCCTCTGCTTCAATAGCTTTATTCCAAAGCCCAGAGGCCTTTACAGATTTTAATAGTGAAGTTGGATTAACATCTACTCAAAATGTCTTAATAAATCAAACAGATAATCTATTACTTACAGATATAACTTCAGACCAGGAAGATGGGTGGGGGTATAACAGTAGTGGAGACTGGAGTTATACAGTACAAGAATCTTCAAATGTTAGTGGAAGATTCCAAGCCCAAGTAGTTGTATCCGTAGACAATCTTATAAGTCCTGGGGCTACTAATAATGATCTGGAATTACAATTATATAAAAATGGGAATAAAATTGCTATTGATCAACAAACTAATGTACCTCCAGGTAGTTTTAGAACATTTAATATATATAAATCTTTAAGATTTACTAAAGGAGATGAGTATGTTTTTAAATTTAATAATTCTGGTAATGCAGCTACTGCTAATACAGTAATACTAGCTCCAACATTTGGTCTAGATGATACATTAGTAACAACAGCAGCTGAAATCCCTAATTACCCAGCTGCTGGTAGTTCAGTTAATATATCATACGCAAATGCATTTACAACAGGCCAAACAATTGACTCAGTATTAACTGCTTCTCAAGATATAGCAAAATGGTACGGAGGGGCATATATTCAAGGAAATAACATTCCAGGGTATTCATTTAATATTCCTTTTGTATTTGAACAGTATGATGAAGTTAGATGGAATGGAACCGAAGAAACAGTTTCTTTAATTGATAGTGTAGAATGGTCTAGTACACCTGCACTTTCTGGAAATCAATATGAAATGTATATTTATTTAACAGCACCTATAGATACTTCATTAATTGATTTAGATTATTTTGAATTTAGAAGAAACATATTTCAAAAAGATTCAATAATAGTAAACACCCCAGGATCAGTAATGGAAAAAGGATTTATACTCCCTGAATATCAATCACCATTACTTAAAGAAAATCTTTCAAGTATCATTGAAAACCTTACAAATAACGGATTAATTTCAACAACTTAACATATTTATAACGAAAATACACAAAAATGGGATATTTAAATAACTCAGTAGTAACAGTAGATGCTATTTTAACAACAAAAGGTCGTCAAGCTTTAGCTCAAAATGATGGTTCATTTAGAATTACACAATTTGCATTAGCTGATGATGAAATTGATTATACACTCTATAATCCAAACCACCCCTCAGGTTCTGCATATTATGGTGAAGCATTACAAAACATGCCTTTACTAGAAGCATTCCCTCAGGAAACACAAGTAATGAAATATAAATTAGTTACTTTACCTCGTGGTACTGCTAAAATGCCAATCCTAGATTTAGGTTACAATGCAATTGTAATTAAACAAGGAGCTTCATTAGCAATTACTCCTCAAACATTAAATTATTTTGGAGGAGATACATTTGAAACTGCAGGATATACAGCAACCATTTCAGATGTTCGTTTATTTAACTCATTCGATGGTGTAGGTATCAATACCCCAGAAGTACAAGCATTAAATGCTTCAACAACTGTAGGTACAAGCGTATCTAAAACAGTAGTAGGAACTACAATTAACCTAAGAGCAACTACAGTTAATACATTATTTGGATCTTCAGCAACTTCTTTATATGCTACATTAACAGTAGTAGGTAGAGATAGTGGAGCTAGAGTAACAATACCAGTAACTGTAAATAAAGCCTCATAAAAAATAAAATATGTCATTTACAAGATTAACAACCGACGATTTCGTAGTATCAGCAGATTCTATTTCATCAACTTTATGGACCGATGGTTCTCCATCACTCACAACATCATTTACTTCATCTGCACAAGCTGCAGGATCTACAGGAGATTTTTATTTAAATGTCTACCAAACAGCAGCAACTGAATCTGTTCAATTTGCTTTAACTTATGGTAATTCAATGGGTAGTGGTAGTGCTGTATACAACCCAGCAGTTGATGGTAAATCGCCAACTTCAACAGTTTATGGACAGTGGCAAGATTTAGTTATAGGGGATGAAAATACAGATTTTGTATTTGGTAACTTTACTTCATCTGAATTTTTTGCTATGCCTTTTGAAAGAGCATGTTATAAAGAAAAATTATTTTTAGGTTCAACCGCATTAACTATATCTGGTTCTTTAGGTACAATACAATTAACTGATAATAGTAATTATGTAACTTCTGTTCAATTTAATGAAGCGGGACGTGTTTTCCAACTAATTTCAGGTTCACAAGGTGTAATCTCAGCAAATGCAAATGATCCATCAACAGGATATACCTCAGATTCAGGATCTTATGGTTGGTTACTCCCAGATATTGGAGCAATTATATTAAATCCATTTGCTTTAAGTGGTTCATTAGCTGCTGGAGGTTGTGGTTTTATTTATAGTGGTTCAGGGTACAGTGGTTCAGCTACTTATACATCTAATACAGCAGCCCCATCCCAAATGTTTAGAGCAATTAGTGGATCTTTAGGAGGATCAATTAACAAACCATTTTTTATCAATTCAGAAGAAACAATCACCTCAGATTTTATATTTGTAAGACCTAGAAGTTCAGAATATAATTACTCATCTAACCCATCATTTATTTCAGGATCAACAGGTGAAGTGTTATATAGTAATTTTATAAATAATCCACAAACATATATGACAACTGTTGGATTATATAGTGATACAAATGAATTATTAGCAGTAGCAAAATTATCAAGACCATTAGTAAAAGACTTCACTAAAGAAGCATTAATCCGCGTTAAGCTAGACTTTTAAAATGAATGAGCACATTCAAACAATTTTTAGCATCCGACATAATAGTTACTCCATTTGAAGTAAATAAAGGTTTTACCTTTAATGGAGATGACTTTACTGACCCTGATATTTCTATTGATAGATTTTTAGGACAAAATATACAATCTAACCCATTTATTTCAGGTTCTAACCCTACAACTGGATTTATTTCTATTGAGGATCAAGAATTAATTTATAATTCTGTAAAAGAATTATACTATTCAAACCATATAAGTTCATCATATAGTGATGTACTTAATACAGCAAGTTTAGTTCCTGGTAGAGATACTGAAGGTGATAGATTAGTAGGTACAACTCAATCAGATGGTAGGTATTTTAATTACCCACAAACTGATTTAACATTTGAAAAATATTTCCCCACAGGTTCAACTAATATAGTAGGAGTTATATCGATACCTTCAAGATTATATGGTAACTATATCCAACCTAATTCATTTGAATATACAGCCCCAAGTGGTTCTATAACAGATGATGGTGAAGGAAATATTATATACAATAATCAAATTTGTGGAAATATATTTTATACCCACGGAATAATAGTATTAACTAGTGATGGGATTCCTTTAGAAGATGGATATGGTGAAGGAAATTATGGTACTTTACTATATGGTTTAGGTGACACTACTTTTATTGAAAATTTTGTAACGGCGTCTAATGTGACTTGTTCATTTTCCTCATCTTTAGATATATTTGAAACACAATACAAATGTACACTTAGAGAAAGTGAATTTAATTTTAGTTTAAATCCTTCAATAATTTCAGGTTCAACAGATGGAACCCTTTATGGATTTGTAACTGAATCTTATTTTAGTCCTTATGTTACTACTGTAGGATTATACGATGAATACCAAAATTTATTAGCAGTGGGTAAATTATCACAACCACTACCTACTTCAACTACTACAGATACAACAATACTTATTAATATAGACAGATAATAAAATGGCAACTTTAGATAATTCAAACATTGTAAATGGCAATACTGTAGAAACTACAGATATAACTCAATTATATACAGCATTAGGCACAGGAAATCCAGGAACTATTACTGGATTAGTAATGACTGGTAGTTTAAAAGGAGATGTTCAAGGTACATCAACAAATGCTAACTTTGCAAGAATAAATAATAATATAACATCTCCCACAATATACTCAGTATTATTTGCTGATAGCCCTGTAAGTTCAGCTAATAAACAAATATATGCTGATTCTGGTTCTGATGGTTCTGGTATGCATTATCAACCATCAACAGATCTATTAACAGTTACAGCATCCTTTGCAGTAACAGCTTCACATGCTTTAAATGCAGGTGGTGGTTCTTCATTAACAATGGCTACTACCCCCGATAGCCAAAACCCAGCAGTATCATCAACATGGATTCCAATTGCAGGTGTTGCCCAATTTCTTGTAGGACCGGGTGCATTTGTTGATCTACAACAAATATTTGGATTTACCCCCGTAGGTGGTTTTGGTATTGATTTAATAATAACAGCAAACGAAATAGTTGCCCCATCAAACCCAGCAGTTCCAATATCTCCATCCCTTAATGCTAGTATAGTAACATTTGAAGGAGCAACAGCAGATGTAATGTATCAGGGTTGGTACCGAACCTAATTAAATTAATATGTGGTTATATAATAAAAAGGAAATGGAATCACTTTCTGATTTTCCTGACAACACCCATGGTTTTGTATATAGAATAATACATAAACCTACGGATAAGATGTATATTGGTAGAAAAATACTTCAAAATACAACTAAAGTTAAATTAGGCAAAAAAGAACTTAAAGAACTACAGGGTGTAGTAGGTCGTCGCCCATCATATAAAATGGCCGTCAAAGAATCTAATTGGAAAACATATTGGGGTTCAAATAAATTCCTAAAAGAATTATACAAAATAGAACCAAAAGAAAATTTCGAACGTGAAATTTTAATTTGTGCTCCTACAAAAAAATTATTAACTTACTACGAGTTAAAATATCAAATACTCTATGAGGTTTTAGAAAAACCCGATGAGTTCTTCAACGACAACATTCTCGGTAAGTTCTTTACTCGTGACTTTGATGTGTAAAATATTGTTCGTATATTACGAGCTATATGGTAAATCAAAGTCTAGTTGCATTGACTAATTCGGTGCTTGGTTCTGGTAAATCAACGGCAAGAGGTAATTATGCTTACCACTGCCCGTTATGCCATCATACTAAACCTAAACTAGAAGTTAATTTATCTGAAAATTCTAAAGGGGAAAACCCGTGGCATTGTTGGGTTTGTGATAAAAAAGGTAAAAAATTATACCAATTATTTAGAGCTGTAAGTGCCTCTTCTGAAAAAATGGCTGAATTAAAAGCCATTGTAAAATATGTAGGTAAAGAAACAAATATTACTGTTAAAGAAATTGTACAATTACCTAAAGAATATCAATCATTCGAAAATATAAAACAATCTAATATTGAAGGTAGACAAGCATTAGCCTATCTAAAATCAAGAAATATAAGTATGGATGATGTGTTAAAGTATAATATCGGATATTGTGCCACAGGTCGTTACTCTAAAATGATTATAATTCCATCATATGATGCTAATGGAACCCTCAATTATTTTACAGGACGTTCATTTGAGAAAGAACCATACATTAAATATAAAAACCCATCAGTATCTAGAGATATTATCCCTTTTGAATTGTATATCAATTGGAATTTGCCATTAATATTATGTGAAGGGCCATTTGATGCTTTAGCAATTAAACGTAATGCTATTCCTTTATTAGGTAAAAATATACAGTCTAATTTAATGAAAAAGATTGTTACGTCGAGTGTTAAAAAAATATATATTGCGTTGGATAAAGACGCTCAAAAACAGGCATTAACGTTCTGTGAACGTTTAATGAATGAAGGTAAAGAAGTATATCTTGTAGATTTACAAGATAAAGACCCGGGTGAAATGGGTTTTAGTAATTTCACAAAACTAATTCAAGAAACATACCCTATAACATTTTCAGGGTTGTTAGAGAAAAAATTATTCTTATGAGTAAAAAAATTGTATTAAAAAATTCGTATAAACGTATTTTAGAAGTATCAGATGATGCTAAACAAATTACAATGCCCGATTCTCGTTATTATCAACGTAATGGCGAATATTATCCATCTATCACTTATGTTCTAGGAGCTTACCCAAAAGGTAAATTCTTTGAAGATTGGTTAAAAAAAGTGGGATATGCTTCCGAACATATTGTACGTAAAGCAGCAGATCAAGGTACTCAAACACATGAAATGATTGAGGATTATTTAAACGGTAAAGAATTAAATTTCTTATCTAAATCAGGACACCCACAATACGATACACTCGTTTGGCAAATGTTCCTAAGATTTGTTGATTTTTGGGAAGAGTACAAACCTGAACTAGTTGAGACTGAAGTACATCTATTCTCAGATGAGCTTAAAGTAGCAGGTACTTGTGATATGCTTTGTAAAATTGATGGTGAACTTTGGATTATTGATTTTAAAACATCTAATCACCTCCAAACAACATATGATCTTCAAACTGCGGTTTATGGTAAATGTTACGAGGAATGTTTTGGACATACCCCAGATCGTTATGGTGTTTTATGGTTAAAGTCAAATAAACGTGGTCCTAAAGAAGGTAAGATTCAAGGTAAAGGGTGGGAAATGTATGAATCATCTCGTAGTCAAGAAGAAAATCTAGAAATTTTTAATACAGTTAAAAAGTTATTTGATCTAGAAAACCCCAAACACTCACCTATTTTCACAGAATTTAGAACGCAAGCTAAAAGAAACCTATAATATGTATGGCAAACACACATTGAATGATTTCATTAATACAATTGTTAAAAGAAGCAATAAATAAACCTAAAGCTATTATATTAGCTGGTGCTCCTGGTGCTGGTAAAGGGTATATATTAAAAGGTTTAGATTTAGGTGGAATAAAAGTATTAAATATCGATAATACATTTATTGATATGCTTAAAAAAGCTAATGTTACCTTAGATCTTAAAAATGCTACTCCCGAAGAAAGAAGTGAACAAGCCAAAGCAATGGCCGCAGCTAATAAAGAATTTAAAGGTGAAGTACAAGCTACTATTGAAGGTAAAGAATCATTTATATTGGATGGTACCGCAGCTTCATATAATAAAACAGCAGAATTAAAACAACAATTAGAGGAAGCAGGGTACGATGTATTTATGCTTTATGTTTATACTGATTTAGAGCGTTCATTAAGACAAAACCAAGACCGATATACAAAATCAGGAGGTGAAGATAGAAGTTTGGCACCTGCAATTGTAATGCGTACTTGGAAAGGTGTAACTGAAAATTTACCTAAATATGCTGATTTATTCGGTAATAATTTTGTAGCGGTTGCTAATACATTAGATGATAGAATGCAAGATATAGATAAAATTATCAATAAATATCTTGACCCCTTCAAACCAACAGGTACTAAACCAAAAACCCCAGCCCAACAAAAGAAATCAGATGAGCGAAATGCTCAAGATAAAAAAGAAATTCAAGCTATGTTAGATGATGATTTTGTATATGATGTAATTGAGTATACAATGTCTAAAGACGAAGCACAAATGCGTATACAACAATTTTTAAAATGATGAAATTAATAGACATATTAAACGAAGTAGAACAAAATGAATTACCTGTTGAAGCGGTTACTGAAGTAGTAACACCTCAAGTTGATGAAATTGGTAAATTTTTTGTAGTTACAAAACCCATAGGTAAGATGGATGATGTAGATGATCTAGTTAAAGAATTAACAATTACAGAACTTATGTCATTATCTATAGAGGCAAAAGATATTTTAGGCATATTTAAGGATAAACTAGGTGCTAAAAGAGCAGGGTCCGAGGCGTTAAATGAATATGGAGCAACTTTAAAAGAAATGGAAGATGCTATGGAAGATTATCGTGGTGCTAAAAAGGATATTGAAGAAAAAAAACGCATCGCCAAAGAAAAAATCCAAAAACTAAAACAATAGATGAATCTATTAACTAAATCGTTAATATCCGAAATAGTTGGTGATAATTTAGTAACCGCTGTTTATGGAGGTGGTTTTAAACCACCAACGAAAGGACATCTTGAAGTAGTACAAAAAGCACTATCCGATTTCCCAGAAATAGATAAATTTATCATATATGTGGGTAGCGGAGAACGTAATGGTATTACTCAAGAAGAATCTTTGTTGATATGGGATATTTATAAAAATTATCTTCCTGAAAAAGTAGAAATCCAACCCTCAAAAGCACCGATAGGTGATATTTTAAGATATGCAAAAAATAACCCTGAAGAGGTTGTTTATTTTGTTATAGGTGCTCGTGCGGGTAATGAGGATGATATAAAAGATATTACTTTAAGAACAACAGGTGTAGAAGATAAATACCCAAACATTAAAGTTAAAACAATAGAAACCCCAGATGCTAACGTTAGTGGAACCAAAGCACGAACAGCAGCAAAACAATCCCCAGAAGCATTCTATCAATTCCTACCATCAAATTTAACTGATGATGAAAAAATAGAAATATTTGGTTATATACAAGATGTAGTAACTGAAGAAATAAATGAAAATGCTTCATATTCTAAGGATATAGATTATAAAAATAAAATAATCGAATTAACTAACTACATGAGGGATAAGGGATATAATATTGACCCTTTACCAGCAGTTGAATTTATTAATGGGGATAGCGAAAACGCACGTGATTTCTTCGGTAAAACAGCGTATTATAACCCAAATAACCAAACCATCGTGCTGTATACTGAAGGCAGACATCCTAAGGATATTGTACGTTCATTTGCGCATGAAATGATTCATCATATCCAAAATTTAGAGGGTAGATTAGGTAATATTACTACAACTAATACGCAAGAAGACGATAACTTAAATGATATTGAGGCTGAAGCTAACTTAAAAGGTACAATGACGTTTAGAAATTGGACTGATAGTTTAAATGAAGCAATTGTAGGCGATAAAATCGAATGCGATGGTTGTGGTTGGAGTTGGAAAATAGCAGATGGTGGGGATGATTTATTTACATGTCATAAATGTGGGAATGATAACACCCCACTTGAAGAAAAAAAGAATAAAGACCCATTTGGTTTAAATGCTTATGCTTTAGAATTATCACGTGGTTTAGAAGAACCATTAAACGAAGGTCGTTACGATAGCATCTCCAGACAATTAGCTTCAATTGCTCTTAACTCTTGGAAAAGTGATTTTAAAGATGGAGCAAGTTATGGATATTTTATGGGTGAAATTACCCCTGAAGAATATCCAACGGATCTAACATTTACATTTAAAGCCTTAGGTCGATTTGTAGATGGAGATTATACACATAATGGCTACTCAAGATCAGATGGTGAGGTAGGAGTTAAATATGAAATTCCAAAAGATGCTATTCCTCAAATTTGGGAAGAAGTTTACATGGATTTAATTTCTACTATTCGTCACGAGATTGAACACCAAACCCAAGGTGGTAAAAATGTAAAGAAAGGTAAAGGAATGGCCTCTGATCAAAAGCTAAGACAATTGATTAAAAAAGGTGGAAGCGATATTGTAAGATATGTTACTTTACCTAAAGAAATCGAATCGAATGTTCAAGGTTTATATCTTAAAGCTAAAAAGTGGAGACGCCCTTATGATGAGGTAGCTGATGAGTATATTAAGGATTTCCTTAAAATCACCAACCCAGCTGATATAAGCTATGTTAAAAATAAATGGCAAGAAGTAGCTAAAAAACGTAATTTACCTAGCTTACTAAATGAAGGTCGTTACGATACATTAGCAAATCAATTATCTAAAATCGCATTTGAATCATTCAAAGATATTCATGATAGAGGCGATAAAAAAGGTGAATTTTCATTTAGAGTAGACCACCCAGATGATGAACATGATATCCCATCTGAAGAATTTTATTTTGACTTTGTGGGTAAGGTAGAAATTACAGATGATGAGTATGAAGTAGATGGTGGAGCTAATGCTGGATTTGATAATAAAGGAAATGAAATCACCCCTCTATTATCAGTTAAATTTAAAATACCTCAAAATCCTACAAAAAACCCTTCATGGGAAGATATATCATTTGATATTAAAGATGTTGTAAGACATGAGTTAGAACATTTAACTCAAGATGGGGATAATGAAAAAGGAGGAGCATGGCATGAAGATCCAAAATTAAGAAGACCTAGCAAATACATGGAAGATGATCAAATGCTTAGGGATTTGATTGATCTTGATCTATTACCTAAAGCTGATTATTTTAGATTAGAAAAAGAAGTAGATGCTATGCTTCAAGGTTTATATTTTAAAGCTAAGAAATCAAAACGTCCATATAGAGATGTAATTGATGCCTACCTTGATACCCAACCTATTAATGATGAAGAAAGAGAAAACATATTAAAAATTTGGAGAAGCAGAGCAAAGGCATTATCTTTACCCGTATTCGAATATAAAAGTAAAGTTATGAATGAAGTAAATGAGCAAAAATATACTATCTATTGTGATATGGATGGTGTATTAGTTGACTTTGATAAGCAATTTGAAAAAGCATCTGGTGGTATTTCTCCTCGTGAATATGAAGAAAAAAATGGCAAAGAAGCATTTTGGAACCTAATCGACAATGAAAATGGTGTTGGATTTTGGGTTGGTATGCCTTGGATGCCTAATGGTAAACAATTATGGGAGTATATTAAACCAAATAACCCAATGTTATTATCTTCACCATCCCGTTCAAATTCCTCTCGTTTAGGTAAACGTTTATGGGTTAGAAATAACCTCCCAGGAACTAAATTAATATTAGCTAATTCTTATAATAAGAAAAACTATGCTGATGGTAATAATATATTAATCGATGATCGACCTTCAAATATTGATCAATGGAAGGCAGCAGGAGGAATAGGTATACTATTTATATCCACAGCTCAAACAATAGAAGAATTAAAAGAATTAGGTTTATGAAAGAATCAGTTTTAAAAAAAGAATTTAAAGAAAAAGACGTACAACGTCTCCGTAACCTAATGACTGGTAAGCATGGGGAACGAAATGTACAAGGTGTAGGTTATACTAAAGTAGAAGAATTTCATGAAGAAGGGGATGTTTGGGAATCTGATGGTCGTACATGGACTATTAAAAATGGTTTAAAACAAAATATTACAAAATTAGACGAAGCTAAAAAAGCAATTAATATGCCTTTATTTTGTCCTTCATGTAATAACCTAATGAAAAAACACGCAGATAAACGTTTTTACCTACAATTTAAAAGATGTTTAACTTGCCAAGTTAGTTTTGAAGCAGATTTAAAATTAAAAGGGTTGTGGGAAGAATATAATAACGTATTTATAAATGATAACGTTGATAATTTAACAAAAGAATTTGAAGTTTGGTTTAATGAATTATTAAATCAATCTAACGAAGATTTTATAACAGAAGCCGGTGATGTAGAGCGCTGGATTGGTTCCAATAAAGCAAAAATGCTTGAAAGTAAAGAAGAAACAATTAAATTTTTAAAATCACTAAAAAAATAAATGGAACCATTAATGATGATTTCGACAATAATAGTTGCTTTAATCACTGCTGTGTTTGGCCCTATCGCTGTCGCTTGGGCTAAAAAACAATTTGACACTACACCTACTAAAAATTTAGTAGATGAAGCTATTGAAATGAATACTTTAGTTGATGATCAACTCCAAACAATAATGGATGAATTATCAGCCGATAGAGTATGGATAGCACAATTTCATAATGGTGGTCATTTTTATCCAACTGGAAAATCAATTCAAAAATTTTCTATATTCTACGAAAAAACAACCCCAGACACCCCTTCAATACAGGCAACATTTCAAAATGTTCCTGTTTCTTTGTTTCCAAAAGCAATGTCTGTTTTATATAAAGAAGGTGAATTAGCTATACCTACTTATGAAGGAGAGAATTATGATTTAGCATCAATATCTCGACCTTATGGTACAAAATCATTTTATATGATTTCATTAAGTGATCTACAGGATAAATTTATTGGTGTTATTTCTATCGCTTTTGACACAGAACATAAATTATCTAAGGAAGAGTGGATATTTATACGACAGAAAGCAGGTGTTATCGGTACATTACTTGACGAATACCTAAATACTAAAAAATAATGGAATTAGGTAAATTTGAAAATAGTAGAACTTTTCATGCCCCTAAAGGCAACCAAAAAGTAATCCGAGATACTAACCCAGTACAAGTTACTAGAGTAACACCAGAAGAACCACAAGTAGAAATTAAAATGAGTGGTGAACCATCATTAGAAAAGGTAGTAAAAGAAATACCGAAACCAAAAAAACGCAGAAGAACTAAAAAAATTAACAATGAAAAATCTTAAAGAATATTATTCTAATCTTGAAGAAAATGAAGTAGCAAAAGCGATAGATAATGCTATTGCTTCTGTTGACGAAAACTTATCATACAAAGATTTTGCAATTGGTGTAGCCGCTATTCTTAAAGATGAATACGGCTCTCATAATTTTAGTCCTTTTATGGAAGTATTACATGCTGAATTAGGTATGAATGAATCTATTAATGAAAATGAAGATTTATCATCATTAGATGATTTCTTAAAATACTTCAAATCATACGATGCTTATTATGAGTACATAGATGATGGTGGTCAATATAGAAGAGCAAAAGATAATAACGATAGAATATTAGCTAGATTCAATGCTTTATCTCCTGAAGATAAAGAGGTAGCTTTAAAGGCAGTTATGGATCATTTTAAAGACGAAAGAGCAATAAACGCATTTAAATAATGGAAGATATTAAACAAATACAAGAATTCTTTTCGAAACCATTAAAAGAAGGTAAGGTAACAAAAGAAGATTTTGATAAAGTAGTTCAAATATTAGGTAAATCAAAATACCCATTTACTATAATGTTAGTCCCAAAATGGGATGAAATTGATATTATTACAGGCCAAGACTCCCCAGATGAAATTGTTGATGACATTGGTCAAAGACTAGACTCAGCAGGTTTAAATTGGGGTGGAAATTCAGGTATTACTATTTCAGGTGATTCATCAAATTATTCAAGAAGAGAATATAGTGATATTTTTAGAGTAAATGGTGGTCATAAAGATTACTATGAAGAATCAGTTAATGAAATGGACATGAATGATCCAATCCTGATGAAAATGAGAGCAGCCAAAGATAAATTAGCTAAAATGAGAGCTGCTAATGCTGGCGATGATGGTAATGATGAATTCTTTAGAAATGCTAAAAAAGTAGCATTCCTTAAAAAAGAAAGAGAGCAATTAATGCGTGATATGGAGCAAGAAGCTGAACCAGAAGGTGGGCCAATTGCTGATGAATATGGTGATAAATTAAACCGTATTGATGCTGCGATAGCTAAACTATCAGGTAGAAAAGAGATGACCTATGATCAAGCAATAGCTGAAGGTAAAGGTAAAATGCCTACTCAAGATCAAGTAGATAGATTTTTTGAATTAACCCAAAATGAAACCCATT
>Ga0206130_10003180_pt1 | contig 21884 bp, 17 predicted proteins | sample Helgoland_Spring_9_FD_148637 | JGI IMG/M metagenome (GOLD analysis project Ga0206130, IMG submission 148637) | Pelagic subsurface seawater microbial communities from Kabeltonne, Helgoland, North Sea - Helgoland_Spring_Bloom_20160512_1 | ecosystem: Environmental > Aquatic > Marine > Epipelagic ... | reverse complement strand
GCTTTGACTTTGCATTAGTAGTTTCATTATTAGTCTCCAATGCAAACCCAATATGAAACTGACCAGATTTTTTAATTTTCCCTAGTTCTAATGCAATATCCTCTGTCTTTTCTAATTCTATGGAAAGATCGCCAGTGCTCTTTTTAACCTTTTCTGTAAAAATATCCTTAGGCCTGTAATCTGCTACAGCTGCCGAAAAAACAGCCAAATCCTGCTCCGAATGCAGTTCCCTCGCACATCGATACATTTCAACTGCTGTTGTAACATTATGCACAGTAAGAGAAGGGTGAACTGGTTTTAATTTGGAGGGTCCAAGAATTAAGTCTACACGTGCTCCGCGTTCCACTAACTCCAAGGCTATTGCACAGCCCATTTTTCCAGAAGAATGATTGCCAATAAATCGAACAGGATCTATATGTTCGTAGGTAGGTCCTGCCGTAACAAGAGCTCTAAGACCGTTAAGATCTTGTTGATATTTAAATTCTTGATTTAGAAACTCAAGGATTTTCTCTGGTTCGGCCATGCGTCCCTCCCCAATAAGACCAGAAGCAAGTTCCCCATATTCAGCAGGAATTAGTTTTACACCTCGTTCCTCCAAAAGATCCATATTTGCAGTGGTACTGGAATGTTTATACATATCCAAATCCATGGCAGGCGCATAAGCTACAGGGCATCGAGCAGAAAGGTAACAGGCCATCACGATATTATCAGTAATACCAGTAACCATTTTTGCCATAGTATTTGCTGTTGCCGGTGCTATAATCATATAGTCAGCCCATAGGCCAAGTTCAACATGATTATTCCAAGCTTCCTCTGATTGGATATCAGAATAAACCTCTTGCTTTGAAAGTGTTGATAGAGTAATTGGTGATATAAAACCTATAGCAGATTTAGTCATCAACACACGAACTTCATAGTCATTCTTGACTAAAAGTCTTACCAGGTGTGCTGATTTATAGGCTGCAATACTTCCTGTTACAGCCAGAAGAATCCTTTTTTTCTTGCTAGCCACGTCCATAATACCTTATTTATACAAACAAAGATAGCAGTAAAGAATTAATCCTTACTGCTGCCTTCTATATTTTATTTGAGACTTTTTAGTCTCTTTTCTGCTTGTTACTATAGTGAAAATGAAGCTCATCACCCAAATATTCCTCTGTAGCAATAACTACAGGATTTGGAAGCTTCTCATAAAATTTAGAGATTTCAATCTGCTCCTTATTCTCATTAATCTCCTCAATTGCATCTGAGCTAACAGCAAACTCTTCTAACTTTTGATTTAATTCTTTTTTTAAATCAAACGAAAGTTGTCTTGCACGCTTACTAATTACTGAAAGCACTTCGTATATGTTTCCTGTTGTTTCAGAAAGTGATTTAACATCTCTTTGAGATACATTCGGGTCAATCCCTTGAGATTTTGATTTAATATCAGTCATTCGACAATAATTTTAACTGCGTTTCAGAATCTGCTTTGAAAGTTTGTACCGTATTAAAATACGAACCTTCTTCATATTTATCCAAGAACATTCTAGCATAACGTATAGTTTCGCCATAACGCTCTTCCTTTTTCTCATATACACTATTGGTAGCCAGCAAATAATTCGCCTCTACCATTTTGAATCGAACCTCTTCCAAATTCTTAGTATCTGGAAATTCAATCAAAATATTCTCCAAACTCTTTAATGCAGATTGATACTGCTGAAGATCAAAATACAAAATTGCTGCATCAAATGCCTTAGACTCCAACTTCCTTCTGCACTCATCGATTAGTTGGTTACACTCTTCAACACGCTCTGAATCTGGAAACTTATTTACAAATGACTGGAAAGATTCAATAGCCTTAAGCGTATTGGATTGTTCTAATCTATATGATGGTGACATCATATAATGTGAATAAGCTTGATAATAGTCTGCATCTTCCTTCAACTCACTTCCGCTAAAAGTGGCTGAAAAGTTTTCAAAATAATATGCAGCCATTACATAATCATTAGTCAAGAAGTAAGTATTAGAATATTTGTAATACAAATCCTCTAATTCCGGACGTCCTCTAAAAGCTGAAATAATCAACTCCATTAATGACTGGGCTTTTATATACTGCCCCTCTTCATAAAGCTTTACTGATTCTTTATAAATCAACTCAGAATCTCCACTTGTACGAACTTTTTCAAATGAAGACTTACAAGAACTGAAAAGGATTAGGCCAAATAAACCCAACAATACTACTGACTTAGTTATTCTTCTCATAAAACGCAAAGGTACTATTTTTTTCGCAAAAATATTCTAATGATTGTCTTTATACTATTTAAACAGATAGCTTTTGCCATCAATTGGTTGTATGATGTCAAAAGTAATTATTCAAATAGAATTATTTCAGTTCTGGGCAGATGAATTGAAGCAAAAAAAACCCAGCGCTGTATAATTATTTTTCCCATAAATATAAGGCAATTATTTGGTTAGCTAATACATTGTGTAGTATATTAAAAAAACTCAGAAGTCAAGTAAGTATGAAGCGCTTAGAGGATCTTAGAATATTTTATAATCATACGATATATCCGGAATTAAAAAGGATGGAAAAAAAGCGCAATAGGCTTATCCTCCTAATTGGAATTTCCACCGCACTGTGTATTATATTATTCATCATAGCTCAATTACTTCACATCTTCTCTTTATCATTGCTTGTCTTACTGATAGGGATTTTCTATGTACTATTCCTCATCAGCCGAATCCGAACTTATGTTCAGACCTTCAAGCCAAGAATAATGAATCTCATTCTTGACTTTATCGACGATAGCATTAACTATGGGACATTGACTTACGATGCAAATAATGGTCTAGACAAAAAAACCTTCCTCTCAAGCAAAATCTTTTTCCCTCGATCAATTAATTACGAATCAGAGGATTACATCAAAGGACAAATAGGTAGTATTTCATTTGAGCTTTCAGAAACAAGAGTAACAGAATTCTCTAGAGTAAAAAACACGCAAGAATGGGTTTTTGACGGAGTCTTTATGAAAGCAAAACTACAGTTACCTGTAAAAGGATCTCTTATCATCATCCCTAAAACCGAAAAGCCATATCTAAGCAAAACAATCAAACACTGGATGGGCTCAGGCCATGTTAAAGTTTATGACCTAATCCGCAATAAAACTTTTAGAAAATTATTTGAAACTTTTGCCAACAAAAAATCTAACCCCATGCAGTTCCTTACAGAAGGTCTGCAAAATTCAATCATCAAATACACCGAGGAGCACGATAAGAAGTTCTACCTGTCTTATAGCAATGGTATAATATATATGGCTGTATCAGAAGAAAAAGATATCCTTGAACCAAACCTGTTTAAATCAAACCTCAAATTTAGCCTTATCAAAGAATTCTACGAAGACGTTTATATACTATTGCAAATACTTGAAGATTTAGACCTTCACCATTAATATAACCTATGAGACTGCACTACGTACTGTTCTTTCTATTTATTTCAAATGTCCAATTTGGACAAACAAACTCGCTCCTTTGGGAAATAAAACACCCGCAGACAGATCAGCTATCTTATGTTTTTGGCACGATTCACCTTATTCCAGAATCCCACTTCTCCATTTCAGATAGCCTAAACCATTGCTTAAATATTGTTGATGAAATATATTTCGAAATCAACCTTGAGGAGCTAAATGACATCAGCACATGGTCTAGCTTTATCAACAAACTATTCATGCCTAAGGGAGTGCTTTTATCTCAACTCACTTCTCCAAAAGACTTCAACCTTATTGCTGAAAAAATGAAGGAAGCAAACATTCCTCTTTACATGTTTAATAGGATAAAACCAATGTTCTTGTCCATACTTCTTGAAACATCAAATCTGGATGTGAGCGAAAATGATTCCACACAAACTATGGCCTCTTATGAATTTGAGCTTAGTCGCATAGCAAAAAAAAATGGCACAAAGATTAATGGTCTAGAGACCATTGATTTTCAGGTCAGCCTATTTGATAGTATCTCTCTAGAAGAGCAAGCCCAACTTCTAGTATCGAGTTTGTCCGATAAGAAGCAAGAATCATTAAACATCGATCTTTACGAGATTTATTCCAACCAAGACCTTGGAAAACTTGCAGAACTTTTATTTTCAGATTCTACCCACCAAAACTACAACCATTTATTGCTAGACAAAAGAAATAAAAAATGGATTGAACAAATACTAAGCAATAGCAGAAAAAAAAGCTGCGTATATGCTGTAGGAGCTGGTCACCTTCCTGGAGAAAATGGTATATTGAATCTGCTAGTACAAAATGGATTCATCATAAGACCTATGGAAAATTTTTAAAAATGGCACTAATTAAAAAGGTACGAGGCCTAGAACCTAGGATCGGGAAAAACTGCTTCCTGGCCGAAAATGCAACTATAGTTGGAGATGTAGAAATTGGGGATAACTGCAGCATCTGGTTCCAGGCAGTTTTAAGAGGTGATGTAAATAGCATAAGGATAGGAAACGGTGTGAACATTCAAGACGGTGCGGTAGTGCATTGCACCTATGAACAAAGTAAAACCATCATAGGAGACCGAGTATCTGTAGGCCATAAAGCCATTATCCATGGTTGCGAAATCAAAGAAGATGTGCTGGTAGGCATGGGTGCTATTATAATGGACCATGTCATTGTAGAATCCAATGTTTTGATCGCCGCAGGAGCTGTTGTTCTAGAAAATAGCCATCTAGAATCTGGACATATTTACGCAGGAGTACCTGCAAAAAAGATAAAAAAGATTTCTGAAGATCGATTCAACAATACCATCAAACGGATATCTGACAACTACTCCATGTATGCATCTTGGTTTAAAGAAGACTAGACTCTAAAAACTTTGGATAAACGATGTAATGTTTTTCAACCTTACCTGGCAGGAAATTAAAGTGAAAACATTCAGACATAGGTTTCACTTCACCATTTTTAAATAGGATCTGTATTTCATTTTTAGATCTAATATAGGTTGAGTTTGCCTCCACACCTGTAGTAACCAAATAAGAAACTTCCTCCGCTGTAAAACCAAGTTCATCTTTAGCTTTTTGATGCCACTTATTAAACTCTTCAGCAGACACAGGTTCATCCGAAAAATTAAGCCTAAAAATATTTCTGTTAATCAAACTAGTTGACAAAAAAGACAAAATGCGATCATCACAATCCGTAAACACTTTCAAAGCCATCAAAATATCGTAATCATCCACTGAAGCAAACGCCTTCAAGTTGGCACGTCTATTCTTTTTAAATGAATCCGCATTTAATGGTTCTTTAAGAAGCTGCAATAAAGCGGGACTTATTGGCGGTTTCCAGCCAGACTCACATAACTTCTTAGCACGTTCAAAAATCTTAATCAACATAACTTCAGCAGCCATTACTGTCTTATGCAGGTAAACCTGCCAGTACATAATCCTTCTTGCGATCAAAAATTTTTCAATAGAATATAAACCTTTCTCCTCGACAACCAACTCGCCATCAACAACGTTTAGCATCTTTATGATCCTATCATAGCCAATCACTCCTTCGGATACTCCTGTGAAGAAACTATCCCTATTCAAGTAATCCAACCGATCCATATCCAACTGAGAAGAAATCAACTGATGCAGAAATTTACGAGGATAATCCCCTTTAAAAATTTCAATAGCCAGATTGAGGCTACCTTCAAATTCAACATTTAGGGCATCCATAAAATGGAGAGAAAGCTCCTCATGATGAATGTTTAAAAGTGTATTCTCTAAGGTATGGGAAAATGGACCGTGACCAATATCATGCAAAAGTATTGCTATCGATACTGCCGTAGCCTCCTCATCACTTATTTCAACACCCTTTGCCTTCAAAACCTCTATGGCTTGTATCATCAAATGCAAGGCACCAATTGCATGATTAAATCTAGTGTGTAATGCACCAGGATAGACATAATAAGTTAATGAAAGCTGTTTTATACGTCTGAGTCGCTGAAAGAAGGGGTGTTCCACTAAGGAAAAGACCTGATTGTATGGGATACCCACAAATCCATAAACTGGGTCATTCAGAATCTTCATATTGTGCATCATGGCAGGGCTGATTTGTGCTGCAAAAATAGGTATTTTTTATTGCAAAATCTTTTTTTCGCCTCAAATACAATTGGCAGACAAATAAATATGTCCATCGAACAAATAATATTCACAGTTAACTCGTTGAGTTTATGTTATAGAGAAAATACTTTATCGATTGATTCCTTTCTCCTTGGTTCAATTATGTGTAAATTCCCATAATTCTTAACAACCCATAAAATTCACAATATAGTTCATGGAAAAAATCAATATCCTTTGGGCAGATGACGAAATAGATAGGTTAAAACCTCATCTGAAATTTCTAGAAGCAAAAAACTATCAAGTTATAACTGTAACCAATGGACATGATGCCATTGACGAAATAAGAGAAAACAATAATATTGATATCATTTTTCTAGATGAAAGCATGCCAGGCCTTACAGGTCTAGAAACATTGGCAACCATCAAGCAGGAGTATCCTAACATACCCGTAGTCATGATCACTAAAAATGAAGCGGAGAATGTCATGGAGGAGGCCATAGGCTCTCAAATATCTGATTACCTGATCAAACCGGTCAATCCAAATCAGATACTCCTTACCCTCAAAAAGATTATTGATAAAAAACTTTTGGTCAAGGATAAGGTAAACTCCGACTATCAACAGGAGTTCCGAAATCTAATGATGGAGATACAAGGTGGACTTAACTATGAAGAATGGGTTGATGTTTATCGTAAATTAATCAATTGGGAGCTAAAACTTGATGAACTAGGTGGCGAACAGATGGGTGAAATTCTTTCTATGCAGAAAGAACAGGCAAACAATGAGTTCTCAAAATTCATCACCAAGAACTACTTGGACTGGATTGAGAGCGAAGAAGGCCCCATTATGTCAGATAAACTGATGCGCACCAAAGTGTTCCCACACATCAATAAGGATATACCAACCTTCTTCTTGCTACTGGACAATCTAAGATATGATCAATGGGAAACGATTAAGCCTATATTAAGTGAGGACTTTAAATTAGAATCTGAAGATTACTTCTACAGTATTCTTCCTACTTCAACACAATACTCTAGAAATGCCATTTTTGCGGGGATGATGCCTAGCGACATAGAAAAACACTATAAGGAATATTGGGTTTATGACAACCAAAAGGAGGGCAAGAACAACTATGAAAAACAGTTGCTAGAGCTTCAAATGAAACGAACCTTTAGAGAGGAAATGAAGACCGACTACATAAAGGTTACCAATGTTGGTGTTGCCAAAGAACTCAATGACAACATAAAAAATTATCTCAAAAATGACCTGACCGTTATCGTTTATAATTTCATTGATTTCTTGTCACATGCAAGAACGGAGATGGAAGTACTAAAAGAACTTGCATCCGATGAAAAAGCATATCGCTCGATCACAAAGTCATGGTTTGAAAATTCTTCTTTATGGGCAGCAATAAAAAAATTGGAAGGCAAAGAATTCCAGTTAATCATAGGTACAGATCACGGTACGATTCGAGTTGCTCAGCCATCAAAAGTAGTTGGAGACCGAGATACAACAACGAATTTAAGATATAAAGAAGGCCGAAATCTTCAATATGATTCCAAAGATGTATTAGAGATCAAAAAACCTGCAAAAGCTGGACTTCCAGCACCCAATGTATCCTCAAAATACATTTTTGCTAAAGAAAATAAATTCTTCCTCTATCCAAACAATTACAACCACTTTAAGAAACATTATCAAGATACGTTTCAGCATGGTGGAATCTCTCTAGAAGAAGTAATCTGTCCGATTATAGTACTGCGATCAAAATAAAAAAAAGCCTTCCGAAATTCGGAAGGCTTTTTTTTATACAGTCATTATATCTTTTTCTTTCGATTGAATACTATCATCAACGCGCTTTGTGTATGAATTGATCGTATTCTGTATATCTGTTTCTACTTTTTTACCAGCATCTTCAGAGTAGCCATTTTTAACTGCCGACTTCACAGCATCCATAGCCTTTTGCCTAGCAGATCGCATACTTACCTTTGAATCTTCCCCAGAGGCTTTTGCCATCTTAACAAGATCCCTTCTTCGCTCTTCTGTTAAAGGTGGCAAAACAATACGAACCATCTCACCGTCATTCATAGGGGTAAAACCAAGATTCGCTTCAAATATTGCCTTTTCGATGGGACCTAGCATTCCCTTTTCCCAAGGCTGTATAGACAAGGTTTTAGAATCGGATGCAGAGACATTTGCAACCTGGTTCAAAGGAGTCGGACTACCGTAGTAATCTACCATCACACCAGTCAACATACTTGGAGAAGCCTTTCCTGTACGAATCTTATTTAACTCTTTATTCAAGTGTTCAAGCTTGGAATCCATACTTTCATTCAGGATATCCATAACCATATCGATTTCCTCTTGCATGTCTTTTATTATTTAATTAGTTAAAAACTATATCTAAAATTAAATTAAATCTCTAAAAAGCCAAAAGATTTAAGCAATATGCGTTTTACCACCCATATAAGGTCTCAACACTTCTGGAATCTCAATACCATCTGGACCCTGATTATTTTCCAACAGAGCGGCAACTACTCTTGCTAATGCTAAAGCAGAACCATTAAGTGTATGAGCAAGGTGTTTAGACTTTCCATCCTTGTACCTTAATTTAAGTCTATTCGACTGATACGTCTCAAAGTTAGACACTGAGCTGACTTCTAACCATCTTTTTTGTGCTGCAGAATATACCTCAAAATCGTAGGTTATAGCAGCTGTAAATCCTAAATCTCCACCGCACAACCTGAGAATTCGATAAGGTAGGCCAAGGTCTTTAAGTAGTAAGGCTACATGGTCAATCATTTCTTCTAGTGCAGCATATGAATTATCCGGATGTTCCACTCGAACAATCTCAACCTTATCAAATTGATGCACGCGATTTAAGCCTCGCACATGAGCACCATATGAGCCAGCTTCACGTCTAAAACACGGTGTATAACCACATAACTTATGCGAAAAATTAGCATCAGGAAGAATCTCATTCCTAAATATATTAGTCACAGGCACTTCAGCCGTAGGGATTAAGTATAGATCATCTTTTTCAGCATAGTACATTTGACCCTCTTTGTCTGGAAGTTGTCCAGTTCCTCTGGCAGAATCCTCATTTACTAAATGCGGAGGAATTACTTCTTCATAACCGGCCGTATCTGCTCTATCAAGAAAAAAGTTTATCAAAGCACGTTGTAGCTTGGCTCCCTGCCCTCTGTATAAAGGAAATCCTGCTCCAGTTATTTTCACACCAAGTTCCATGTCAAAAAGATTATAATCTTTTGCCAATTCCCAGTGAGGTTTTGCCTCATCACCTAAGACAGGCAATTCATCCTCCCATGCTTTAAACACCTCGTTATCCGTTTCACTATGCCCCTTTGGGACCAAAGGGTTTGGAATGTTTGGAATAGAGAACATTAAGTTCTCAAGTGTTTCCATTACAATCTTAGACTCCTCTTCATGCGTCTTAACCGCTTCTTTGATATCCGAAACTTTTTGCTTTAACTCAGCTGCCTCACTTTGCTTTCCAGACTTAAATAATTGACCTATCTCTTTTGAATACTTATTTGACTCTTCTTTTAACCCATCTATCTTAACCTGATATTCTTTACGCTTATCATCAAGCTCCAAAACCTGATCGATTATTTGGATCTGTTCATCAGACCAATTACGGACTTTAAGACCTTCCTTTACCCGTTCTACATCCTGCCTGATTACTGATATTTCTACCATTTTAACTTGTTTTTTCTATGCGTTAATCTGAAGTAACAAAAATAAGGGCTTAAATCCTTTCTTGAATTAAGCCTTTCCCAAAAAGAGTTAAATATTTTTTGCTAAGATAACATTTATATTAAAAAATATCTTACTTTTGCAATAGTCGAAAGAAAATTCACTCCGATTTAATATTGCAGATATCCGTTATTCTTATCGACTACTCTGCATTGTTTAATTAGACATTTCTATTTTCTTACCCACATTTTTCATTTCACAAAATATACCATCCACTATCATGTATGATATCCTTCAATTAAATGATATGCTCGTGCCAGAGCTTAAAGAACTTGCTGAGAAACTCAGTATAAAAGGTTACAAACGCCTAAACAAACAAGACCTTATTTACAAGATTCTAGATCAACAAGCAATTAGCGGAGATCAGGGAACTGAAACAAAAAGTAAAGAAAAGGCTGTAGAGCAAGACAAACCAAAAAAGAAAAAAGAAAATCCTCCTAGAAAAGCAAAAGCTCCTAGGGCTAAAAAAGAGGAAAAAGAAACCAAAGAAACAGATGGCTGGGAAACAGTTAGTCTTGAGAACAAAGAAGCTGGAGAAGAAACAGAAACTCCTAAAAAAGAGCCTGCATCTAAACTTGAAGAGCTAGAGCGAAAGGACAGATCTAAGTTTAAGGACAACAGAAGAAACAACAACCGAAAGGAAGAGGACAATCCAAGGGAAGACAACAGAAGAAACAACAACCGAAAGGAAGAGGACAACCCAAGGGAAGACAACAGAAGAAATAACAACCGAAAGGAGGAGGACAACTCAAGGGAAGACAATAGAAGAAATAACAACCGAAAGGAAGAAGACAACCCAAGGGAAGACAATAGAAGAGAAAACAACCCAAGGGAAAACAATAGAAGAAACAACAACCGTGCAGAGGATTCGAAAGTCCAGGAAGAGCCTAAATTCCAAATAGATTTAGATGGTATAATCGAAGGAGAAGGTATTCTCGAAATGATGCCTGATGGTTATGGTTTCCTTAGGTCTTCTGATTACAACTACCTAACATCTCCGGATGATATTTATGTTTCTCCATCACAAATTAAATTATTTGGTCTCAAGACTGGAGATACGGTTCAAGGAGCAATTAGACCTCCAAAAGAGGGCGAAAAATATTTCGCATTGCTTAAGGTTGCAAAAATCAATGGTCTCGATCCTGTAGAAATAAGGAATAGAGTACCGTTCGACTATCTTACGCCTTTGTTCCCTGACGAAAAGTTCAACTTAAACACAACATCTAAAGATCTTTCCACTAGAACCATGGATCTTTTCACTCCTATTGGAAAAGGACAAAGAGGATTGATTGTTGCACAACCTAAGACAGGTAAAACTTTCTTATTGAAGGATCTTGCAAATGCAATTTCTAAGAATCACCCAGAGGTGTACATGATGGTTCTTCTAATCGACGAACGTCCTGAGGAGGTTACAGATATGAAGCGCTCAGTAAACGCTGAAGTTGTTGCATCTACCTTTGACGAACCAGCAGATAATCACGTAAGAGTTGCGAATATAGTTTTACAAAAAGCAAAAAGACTTGTTGAGTGTGGACATGATGTAGTAATTCTACTAGATTCCATTACACGTTTAGCAAGAGCATACAATACAGTAGCACCTGCATCGGGTAAAGTACTTTCCGGTGGTGTAGAAGCAACTGCACTTCATAAGCCTAAAAAATTCTTTGGTGCTGCACGTAACATCGAAGATGGAGGTTCACTAACAATTATTGCTACGGCATTGATTGATACAGGTTCTAAGATGGACGGAGTAATCTTTGAGGAATTCAAAGGTACTGGTAATATGGAGCTTCAGTTGGATAGAAACATTGCTAACAAGCGTATGTTCCCAGCAGTTGATCTTACTAAATCAAGTACACGTAGAGATGATCTTCTACTTGATAAAGAAGCGCAGCAGCGTATGCTTATCCTTAGAAATCACTTGGCAGATATGAAACCTATCGAAGCCATGGAATTCTTGCGCAAGCATCTTATTCACACACAAAGTAATGAAGAGTTCTTAACATCAATGAACGGTTAATAAGGCTCGATATAATAAAAAAAGCCACTCCGAAGTTTCGGAGTGGCTTTTTTCATTATACCTAAATCGATAAATAACTTAAGGCTTAATTACAGTCATCTTTTTAGTAAACAATCTCTGGTTCTCTTTAGTCTCCAAGGAATATAGATAGGTCCCTTGACTAAGCTCAGCAACATCAATTTTAAGACTTTTATTGCCAGAGATATCAAGTTGTTTCCCAAGTACTTTTGTGCCCACAATATTATAGATGGACAATTCATAAGTACCTTCAGGAATATTCACAAACTCAAATTTCGCATCAAAGTATACTGGATTTGGATAAACATAAGCACCAGGCTCCGTCCAGTTGATTGGATCAAGTGAAGAAATCATTCCGCCAGATTTAAAAGTAACCGACTCAACATCCTCAGGACTCTCTTGGTTCATGAATAATTCTACCAATGCTTCTTTTGCTGTATTAGAATAAAAGTGATGGCTAACAACCTCTGTTTCACCTAAAACCTCTGAAAGTCCAACTAAATCAGTAATATCTTGCCAATCAAAGAAAGGTATTTTTGCTTCTAGCCTGATTGAAACTACTTGCTCCTTACGCACTTTTAGCACAGAAAAACTTCCAATGGCAAGCTCAACAGTTCCATAAGCATCAACTAAATCATCTGTCACTCTATTGATCTTAAGCCTAAAAGAATCAGGGGTAATTGGCAAAGAATCTAAAATACCGAACGGAATATCCTCTGAAGCAAATGGAAGTAAAGCATTTGACTCCGAAGAAAAACTATCTCCGTAAGACATCGGGGCTCTTCGCTCCACGACTGGAGGAGAGAACTTAATTAAAGCATTCAGACCTAGACCTATTGGATCATCTCCAAAATATCCTAAATTCAAGATTTCATCTCCAGTTATCTGATAGTAATTCTCTACATCACCGATAGCCAATACAAAAACGTTTGCATTTGGAAATTCACTTCCAGCAGTTGAGTTTGCAGGGTCATCATAAATCAATTCTGATGAAAAAGGCGCGACTAGATCTTGAAAATCCCAGATTTGTTCTCCGGTTTGATTTGAATCAAAACTAATGCTAGGCATATTGTCAGTAGCGCTTACTAGTGTGTCACCTAAATATGGAAATGAACCATTAGATAAGGTAATTTGCCCAAACAATGGACTACTAAAAACCAATAAAGTAAGAATTGAAAATATGTAATTTTGCCTCATGCTCTAAGCTTTGAAAATATTAGTCGATTCTACAAGTTAATAATATTTTTCTATGTAAGCTGTTAAATTCCTTGCAGCTCGACCAATTTTTTATATATGCCCGACAATTCTAACAATTCGTCATGCTTACCACTTTCCACAATCGATCCTTCACGCATAACTATTATTTTATCGCAATGCTGTATCGTAGATAATCTATGCGCAATTACAATTGATGTTCTATGTTTCATTACCTTTTCCAAAGCATCCTGAACAAGGCGCTCAGATTCAGAATCCAAAGCTGAAGTTGCTTCATCCAAAATCAATATTTCGGGATTCTTAAGGACTGCACGTGCAATTGTCAACCGCTGCCGTTGGCCGCCACTCAACTTCATGCCTCGATCACCAATCACTGTATCGTAACCAGCCTCTGTCTCAAGAATGAAATCATGCGCATTAGCTACTTTCGCAGCTTGTAGAATCTCCTCTTCACTTGCATGCTCGACTCCAAAAGCTATATTACTCCGAATACTATCATTGAAAAGAATAGCATCTTGTGAAATAAATCCTATTAAATTTCTATAACTCTTTTGCTTAAAGGATTGAATATCTTGACCGTCTAACAGAACCCTACCCTTATTAGGGTCATAAAATCTGTTTATAAGACTTGCGATTGTCGACTTACCTGAACCAGACTGTCCAACCAAAGCTATTGACTGACCTTTAGGAATCTCAAGACTCAGATCTTTCAGAATCAACTTCTCGTCGTAAGAAAAAGAAACATGCTCTAGCCTAAGCCCAGAGGCAAAACCAGGTACTTCTTTTGCGTCAGGAAGATCTTCCATCGGATTTTCTGTTTCAAGAATCTCCAAAATACGGTCTGCTGAAGCCTCTCCCCTTTTAATATCATAAAAAGCATTAGACAATGACTTTGCAGGCACAGTTACTTGATAGAACAAAACAATATAAGTAATGAAAAAATCAGCCTCTAATTCATTTGTATTCAAAATAAGATTCCCTCCATACCATACAATTACGATTAGTATAAGTGCTCCTAATATTTCGCTTATCGGTGAAGACAAATCTCTTCTAAACATGGTTTGGTTCATGTATTTGAAATACCGCTGATTTGAATCCCGGAAACTATCATGCACGCGCTTCTCTGCTACATAAGACTTAATGATACTGAAGCCTGTAAGATGTTCCTCCAACTGAGAGAGTAAAACACCTATCTCTTTTTTAGCTGCCTGCGCCGGTTTCTTTAAAGTCTTCCCAATCCTAGAAATTATAAATCCGGATACGGGCAGCAGCAAAATAACTAGCAAAGTCAATTTTGCACTAAAAAGGATCAGAATGATCAAGGTCATTATAATCATTAAGGGGTCCTGGACTAAACGATGAACAGAAGAAAGTACTGCCCATTGAATATCAAGAACATCCGAAGAAAATCTTGCGATAAGATCGCCTTTGCGTTTTTCCGAAAAGTAGGACACAGGCAAATCTAGGATCTTTGCATGTAACTTCGAACGGATATCTCGCTCTACAGCATTTTTGATAAAGGTAATACAGATGGACCCCAAGAATCGGAATACATTTTTAAGCAAGAACAAGACAACCATCAGGACCAAAACATAGAATAATAACTTATGCGCTCCAAGTGTTTCCGAAAAGGAATACATTTTATAGTTCAGCTGACCCGTAACATAGTCCTTGAGACCAAGTATTCCTGTATACGGGACAGGTTCAGCAACGGATCCTCCCTTCTCAAAGATAATCCTCAATATTGGAATAAGGGTAGTGATGGAAGCCAAAGAAAAGATCACTGTTCCAACATTAAAAATGATGGATAATATTATTTGCCTTCTGTAAGGCAATGCAAATCTAAGGATCTTAAAATACTGCTTCATACTACAAAAATATAATAATTGTTATTGCATTTAAACAGAAAAGGCAGGTATGATACCTGCCTTCCCATTATATTTTAACCTAAATTATTTAATTTCTTCAGGTTTCATCTCGAAATCATTCAGGAATCCAGTATGGAAATTACCTGATCTAAATCGTTCATCCTTCATCAATTGCTTATGGAAAGGAATAGTAGTCTTAACCCCTTCAATAATAAATTCATCAAGTGCTCGCTCCATCTTAGTGATACATTCATCACGAGTCTGCGCTCTACAAATAAGCTTTGCAATCATTGAATCATAAAATGGAGGAATCTGATATCCTGCATACACATGTGTATCAACTCGCACACCATGTCCTTTCGATGAATGGAAAGAACTGATTTTTCCAGGACTTGGTCTGAAGTCATTATATACATCCTCTGCATTGATACGCACCTCAATTGCATGCATCTTAGGATAATAATTCTTTCCTGAGATCTTTTCTCCAGCAGCTATTTTAATCTGCTCCTTGATTAGATCAAAATCAATAACTTCCTCTGTAACAGGATGTTCTACCTGGATTCTAGTATTCATCTCCATGAAATAGTAATTCTTGTACTTATCGACAAGAAATTCCACAGTACCAACACCTTCATACCGAATAGACTCCCCAGCCTTAATAGCTGATTGCCCCATACGCTCTCTTAATTCTTCATCAAGAAATGGAGAAGGACATTCCTCAACCAGTTTTTGGTGACGTCTTTGTATAGAACACTCGCGCTCAGAAAGGTGACAAACCTTTCCAAATTGATCCCCAGCAATCTGAATCTCAACGTGTCTCGGTTCCTCAATATATTTTTCCATATACATACCTGCATTCCCAAAAGAAGCCTCTGCTTCTCTACTGGCAGTCTTCCAAGCATGTTCAAATTCATCTGGAGCCCAGACTATACGCATCCCCTTACCACCACCTCCAGCAGTTGCTTTAAGGATAACAGGATAACCAATCTCTTCAGCCTTAACTAAACTTGATTCAATTTCTTTGATTAGACCACCAGAACCAGGCACCACAGGCACATTGGCCTTGATCATAGTTTCTTTCGCCGTAATCTTATCACCCATCTTGCGGATCATATCAGGAGATGGACCTATAAACTTGATACCATACTCATTACAGATCTCTGCAAAATCAGCATTTTCGGCTAAAAATCCATAACCCGGGTGAATAGCATCTGCATTGGTGATTTCTGCCGCTGCCATGATACTTGGAATACTCAAATATGAATCCGTTGAAGATGGGGGACCTATACATACTGCTTCATCAGCAAAACGCACATGTAAACTATCTCTATCTGCTGTTGAATAAATTGCAACAGTCTTAATATTCATTTCCCTACAAGTACGAATAATACGCAGTGCTATTTCACCACGATTCGCAATGAGAACTTTATTGAACATAACTTCAAAATTTTAGCAAGATTGTAAATTTGAATCCTTTATAGATTATGCAGGATCCACTAAGAACAATACCTGATCATATTCGATAGGCTGAGCATCTTCCACCATCACCTGTACAATTGTACCACTTACCTCAGTCTCTATCTCATTAAATAGTTTCATCGCCTCAACTATACAGACTACATCACCTGTAGAGATCTTATCACCTACTTTTGCAAATGGTGGATTCTCTGGTGAAGCAGAACGATAGAACGTTCCTACTATTGGAGAGCGAACTTCTAAGTAGTTGGAAGTATCTGCTTTTTCTTCTTTTGCATCCGTCACAGGTGCAGGAGCTGAAGGTGCTGCGGGTGCCGCAGGTGCCTGAAAAGCTTGCTGCACTGGCATTTGAGCAGAAGGATATTGCATTAGAGGTTGTTGAACAACAATTGCCTTATCTCCCTGTTCATCTCCCTTTTTTATGGAGATATTAAATTCACCATCCTTCATTTTAAACTCTGTAAGGTTGGTTTTATTGATCAACTTTATTAAGTCTTGTATTTCCTTAAAATTCATTTTTCAAAAATTGTATGTTGAGGATAGAATTGTAATTATTAGGATTTAACGCGCTCTACATAACTAGCATCACGTGTGTCAATCTTAACTCTATCGCCTTGATTAACAAAAAGAGGAACACGGATCTCTAATCCAGTTTCAATAGTAGCGGGTTTTAATGTATTCGTAGCTGTATCGCCCTTCAAGCCTGGCTCTGTGTATGTGATTTCCATTTCTACGTACTGAGGCAACTCTATTTGAAGTGGGATCTCTTTGTCGGCATGAAAAAGAATCTCAATCATCATCTCTTCCTTAAGCAAACCCGGCCTATCTAAAAGCTTTTCATCAAGCATTACCTGCTCAAAAGACTCAGTATTCATGAAATTATACCCAAAATCATCTTTATAAAGATATTGATAATCTCTACGCTCAACACGAACGATTGAAATCTTGTGACCAGCAGAAAATGTATTTTCTACCACTCGCCCATGTGTTAAACTCTTAAGTTTTGTACGAACGAAAGCAGCCCCTTTACCTGGTTTTACATGCTGAAACGAAACAACTGTCCAGATATCATTATTCAGTTCGATACATAATCCATTACGGATCTCACTTGTATTAGCCATATTATAATCGATTAAAAAATAATTGATTAAACTTATTTTCTCTCAAAGATAGTAATTCTATAGATTTATATAGCCCATTTTACAAGAGTAGCACCCCAAGTAAATCCACCTCCAAAGGCAGTAAGTATTATATTATCTCCCTTATTCAACTCTGATTCATAGTCCCACAAGCAAAGTGGAAGTGTTGCTGCAGTCGTATTTCCATATTTCTGGATATTAACCATAACTCTTTCCATTGGAAAATCAGCCATCTTTGCAACGGTCTCTATTATACGGATATTCGCTTGATGCGGAACCAACCATTTAATATCGTCCTTGGAAAGATTATTTTTCTCTATTAATTCCATTACCACACTAGACATAGAAGAAACCGCTGCTTTAAACACAGGCCTTCCGTTCTGATAGATAAAGTGCATTTTATCATCTAAAGTATCTACTGAGGCAGGATTCAATGAGCCACCACCTTTCTGGTGTAAATAGTGCCTTCCTTCTCCATTACTTTTCAATATGGTATCTTGGATTCCATTACCATCTTCAGCCGGTTCAAGTAAAACAGCACCTGCTCCATCGCCAAAAATCACACATGTTGTTCGATCCGTATAATCAACAATAGATGACATTTTATCTGCACCTACTACGATTACCTTCTTATGTGATCCAGACTCAACATATTTTGCCGCAGTTGAAAGTGCAAACAAAAAACCAGAACAAGCTGCATTAACATCAAAGCAAAATGCATTTTTAATTCCTACTTTATCACAAATGATATTAGCGGTATCGGGAAAAGCCATATCCCCTGTTACTGTGCCACATATAACCATGTCAACCTCATCTATAGAGGTACCTGTTTTCTCCAAAAGACCCTTAACTGCTTCAACACCCATATCTGATGTTGCCAGCCCTTCTCCCTTCTGAATCCTACGTTCACTGATACCCGTACGACTGGTGATCCATTCATCTGTGGTATCCACCGTCTTCTCGAGCTCTGCATTAGTAAGCACATAATCAGGTACATATCCGTGAACTCCTGTAATAGCTGCTAGTTTATTAGCCATAGTTTTTCCTGTTAGTGAAAAGCATTTTAAAATTCGTCGCACAAGGTATAAAAAATGTTTGGAATGAACTTTGATTTATCTATGTACTTGATATAAAATCTATTCTGCAGCGATTAGAATCAACTAAAAAAAACATTAACTTCGGGTTCAAAATTTAATAAATGGCGTCCTTACTTGTAAAAAACATTAAGTCACTCAATTTGTGCAAGCTAAATACCCAAACTCCATTGAGAGGAAAAGACATGTCTACATGGGATTCTATACCTATGGCATATCTTCTCGTGGAAGAAGGAAGAATAAAGGCTTTTGGTCCTATGGCTGATGCACCCTCAATCGCAGATGAGGTAGTTGATGCCACTGGTAAGTATGTACTTCCAAGCTTTGTAGACTCCCACACGCATCTTGTATTTGCAGGTAGCAGAGAAATGGAATTTGTAGAGCGGATAAAAGGGACGAGTTACGAAGAGATCATAAACAAAGGTGGGGGTATTCTTAATTCGGCAAAAAAACTCGCTGATACCTCAGAAGAGTTACTCTATGAACAAGCGATGGCAAGGCTTCAAAAGGTAATGGCTCTGGGAACGGGTGCTATTGAAATCAAAAGCGGCTATGGCTTATCCTATGAAGCCGAGCTCAAGATCCTTAGGGTCATAAAAAAAATAAAAGCACATGCACCAATACCAGTAAAAGCTACCTTTCTTGGTGCACATGCAATTCCTGTTGAATATAGATCTAGAAGACAAGATTATATTGATCTTTTAATCAATGAAATTCTTCCAGTCATAGCAGAGGAAGAGCTGGCAGATTATATAGATGTTTTTTGTGAGGCTGTTGCCTTTAGTGTCGAGGAGACTAGGGCCATTATTCAGGCGGGAAAAGCCTACGGTTTAAAAGCCAAAATCCATACCAACCAATTCAATAGCATGGGAGGCATCGAACTTTGCATAGAAGAAGACGCTATCTCTGTCGACCATCTTGAAGTAATGAATGATACTGAAATAAACAAGCTTGCTAAAAGTAGTGTTATTGGAACGATGCTACCTTCAGCACCTTTCTTCCTAAGTGATCCTTATCCAAAAGGAAGAAAAATGCTGGACCAAGGCGTCGCTCTTGCTCTTGCATCCGACTACAACCCAGGCTCCTCTCCTTCTGGAAATATGCAGCTTGTGGTTTCGCTCGCCTGTGTAAAATCAGGCTTGTTGCCAGAAGAGGCATTGGCTGCAGCAACTATAAATGGTGCATTTGCGCTTGAACTTCAGGACCAAGTAGGTAGTATAGACATTGGTAAAAAAGCGAACTTTTTGCTAACAAATGAGATACCTTCTATAGCATTCCTACCTTATTCTTTTGGAGAGAATGTGCTCGATCAAGTATATGTAAATGGGAAAAAAATATAAAATCAAAGCTAGCAATATGATACCCTGAGTAATCGTTATTTAGGTCTCAAGCTGCTGAAAACACACACTTTCAATTATTTAACACCGTTCAAATAAATTTTAGGCTAAACAATTCTTAAATTGGGTCTCTTTTTAACGGTCAATAAAAAAGCAATGTCAATAAAAAATCAACTACTAATTGGATTTATCCTTTTGTTAGGTGGCTTCGTTAAAGCTCAAATCCCCCAGTCCATAAGTATTGAAAAAAGTACAAATGGACAGCGTGCCCAATTAGCCTGCGTGCCAGGTCAAGAAAATTTTGCTGGTACTGTCTCTCTAGGAGCAGTAGTAGCTCAGTCGAATGATATAGACCTAGACACCATGTTTTTATGTTTTAATGATACTGTTGGTATTGTTCACAATGGTGACCAAAATCTAATAGGTGACCCAATTCCAGCTACTCCTGCAGGAATATGCTATGGATTTTACAATTGTGCCCCAAGTATCTCAGGACCTGACGACATTGCTGTAATTGGTGCAGATCCTTGCCTAGTTCCAGATCCGTTACCCCTGCCAGGTTCTCCACTAGACTTTCTAGTGATCATAGAAAACGACAACCTCAATGGAGATATAACGCTTTTTAATGATGGCAACCTGATTGATAATTTCAATGGAGGAAATCCTTTTCAAGTTTTTTGGTCTCCTTTGACATTTGATGAACTAAATGACTTAGGAGGAGGTATCTTCAAACCAAACTATGAAAATAATGGCCCTTGTGCACATACAAATATAGACGCAGCCTTCTCTGTTGTTTATTTGAATGAAATAGAAGTTCAAAATCTTCAAATAGGTCCACTTGTCAATCTTGGTGATTGCTCTGCAAGATTTGACCTAGTTGGTGGTCTACCAGAATTTAATACCGCTGAAACATATACAATCACTGCAAATTTGGCTTCAAACCCTAGTGTTATAGCTACCATTAACACAGGGCCTACTGGCCATGGTGAAGAAGTAAAAATCTCTGTTCCCCAAGCAGGAGTTTACAATGTTACTGTCGAAGACACAAAAGGATGTCCACTGACTTTCCAAATCGATATGTCTGCCTGCACCCAAACAGTTACAATGACTATTGATGATATCTCAATAGAGCCGTCGGTTAGTACTATTTGTGTTCCTATCTTGATCGAAGATTATACAGAAATACTTAATTTTCAATTCGTAGTATCCTATGACCCGACAGTTCTAAACGTTGCATCACCTGGTATTGTAAATCCAAATCCAATCCTGGGAGTTTCTCCTCCATTTGGAGCTACTGCACCTGAAGGGAATTATATAGTTGCATGGACAGCATTACCACCTATCGGTGTAGATATACCAAACGGAGAGATCTTATTTGAAATCTGTTTTGATGTAGTTGGCTCACTTGGAGACCAAACAGCTATCAATATTATTGAAACATCAACTTTACCCTTAGACTTCAATAATAACAATGGTGATGTTATTTCAGCATTAGTTAACCCAGGCAATCTGATTATTGAACCAAATACAGTGTTCGATCTTGTCATAACAGCTTCAGACGAGACCTGTGCAGATCTTGAAAATGGTTCATTGACTGCTCAAGCTTCTGGTGGCTCTGCGCCTTACACATATACCTGTGTTAGTGATGATGGCTCCATAAATACTACAGTTACAATAGTAGATCCGACTGATTCTTTTACATTAAACAATCTAGCCCCAGATATTTATACAATCACAGTTACTGATGACACTGGAGCGGCATTACCTGCTGAGAGCATTGCAATTAATCCAGGCATAGATATTGAGGTTATTATTGGTGCATCACCTGCTGAATGTTTCGGTGGAGAAGGCGAAATGACAGCCACTGCA
>Ga0206130_10003174_pt1 | contig 21907 bp, 18 predicted proteins | sample Helgoland_Spring_9_FD_148637 | JGI IMG/M metagenome (GOLD analysis project Ga0206130, IMG submission 148637) | Pelagic subsurface seawater microbial communities from Kabeltonne, Helgoland, North Sea - Helgoland_Spring_Bloom_20160512_1 | ecosystem: Environmental > Aquatic > Marine > Epipelagic ... | reverse complement strand
AAAAAGAAATTGTGTTATCAAACACGAACGTTACAAAGTCTTTTTTCTTAGAATAAGGAAACTCTTTGCTATACGTATGATATAACTCCTCTGTTACTTTTTTAAATTGTTCCAGTTCCACAATCTCAAGAAAATATATACACCGCCTCTTGTAAGAATAATATTCATCCTCTGTCCAATATTCATCGAATCCCATATCAGAGTATCTATAGTCAAGCCATTTATACAAGACCTCAATTTCTATTGATTCGAATTTTGTAAATGTTCGGTCTAACTCTGCATCACCAATAATGAAGTGCGAGGTGAATAGATTTGTTTCTCCTAAGTATTTCATCAAATTTTAGCCTTTAAGTGGTTACATATCTAGTTTAATAATATTAGCTGCTTTGCGTTTGTTTTTATCAACTATTTTGACGTAAACCTGGGTTGTTTTCAGGTCTTTATGTCCTAACATTTTGGAAACGGTATAAATATCTGTACCGCCAGATAGTTGCAGGGTGGCATAGGTATGTCTGAAACAATGAAAGGTAATATTCTTTGTTATTCCAGCCGCCCCAATCCACTGAAATAGCTGTTTATTATGGTAGGCCGAATATTTAAGCCCCTCAAATACGAGTTTTTCCTGTGGCATATCCTTAGGATTATCTGCGCCCTCTGTAAAGCTGAACGCCTGATCTGAAATTGGTAATACTTCAACACCTTTGGTTTTCTTTTGGTTGAAGTTTAGGAAATACCCATCATCTTTTATGTATTCCAGTTCACCCCAAACCATTTTTTGAATATCTGAATACCTCAACCCAGTAAGTGCTGAAAATAAGGCTGCACGCTTTAGTATAACAAAATTGCACGGAGTTTTTACAAGTTTGTTGAGCTCCTCTTCTGTCAAGTATTCCCGCCTTGTTTCGACTGTTTTTATGGGTTTTACTTTGGCGTTTAAATCGTATTGTAGTATGTCCTCTTTAAAGGCTTGTTTAAGTGCTGCTTTTACCTTGTTGAAGTACGAAACGGCTGAATTTTGTGAAAGATTTTTTTTATTACTCCTATTGCTTTTGGTATTAAGTAGGTACTCTTTGAAGTCCTCGAAAAACTTTTGGTTGAGGTCGGTAAATTTCAAATTGCCATTTGTAAACGTGTCAAGGTAGTTGAGTGCGGAAATCCAGTTATCGTGGTTACTTGCTTTGCGTTTGTTGGCTAACTTTTTGAAATACTCAATAAAACATTGTTCGCCTAATTCACTTAACCTTAATTGTTCTTTTTCTTGCTGGCTGTAAATTTCAGGCTTGTTTAATAAGTTTTCACGCCTTTGGCGTATGCTTTCGCCTATTTTCACCGTTTCAGTATTGTGCTGTTTGTCAATAGGGGTTTTAGTTTTATCATAAATGTAAAGCCTTAAAAACTCCCTGCGTGTTGGTTCGCCTGTTTCGGGGTGCGGTATCGGTGGGTAAAAGTCAAGGTACAGGCTTTTACGCCCCTTGCTAATTTTCTTTTGTCTTAAACTTACTTTTATTACCATAGTCTTTTATGCCATTAGTTATAACAAACTTTTTTACTGGAAAAGCTTGTCAATTTCTGAACGCTTTACTCTTGTCATTCTTTGCCCCAAGTTCACCGCTGTAATTGTACCGCTTTCAATGTAATTGTAGGCAGTACGTTTTGAGCAGTTTAATAATAGTGCGACCTCTCTAACAGTTAAAAATTCTTTGGCTTTCAGTTGCTCAATAGGTTGCTTTATTTTCAGCATGGTTTCATTATGAGACTGCTTAACTTTTTTGTCACGTTTATTGGCTTTATAAGCTCTTTGGTTACAAGTATGGGAACAGAATTTTGTCACTGTAGTGCGTGCTGTAAATTCCTGCTCACAATACTGGCAAATCCGTTGTACCTCAATTTTACTGCTCATTAAATAGCTTTAAGTATCGTTAAGTGCATTTAAGTGCATTTAAGTGCAAAATTAACATGATTAATGCTCTGATATTTGTACCTCAAATTTCGAGGTACAATAAAGGTACAAATTTGTACCTAATAAACTCATAACAACACAAAGTAAATATTAATTTATTTGTGCTTAATAATTACTATAAGTCAATAATATATGGGGTTTTTGCTTGTTTGTTGTTTGGTTTCTTTGTAGTGGTTACTTTCCAATACAATATGTGAAGTACTACTGATTATCAATAAGATAGGTGCTTATAGATACAAATAAGCAACAAAACCTGTTGGTTTTTAGCTAATTAAGGGCTAAAGAAAGGAAAAACGTAATGAGCGGGCATAAAAAAACCGCTCCACAAAGGAAGCGGTTTTTCAAGAAAACGCAATCGCTATTAAGCAACTGTTACAGAACCGATATAGACACTATTAGCTACTTCCTTACCATCTTCAGAGATAAACCCTATAAAGGCTTCTACATCATCTCCAATGAAGTCGTTTGGCATTGCTAAGGTTTGGGAAGTAGTACTTCTTACAACACCTGCAGAATCATAAATGGTTTGATCTTTGGCAGGATTGTAAACAACCAATAAAGCTTTGTCTGTTGGCTTTGCACTTCCGCTGCCTGAGTTGTCATCCCAAGTGAACTCTACCAAGCCACCTGAGGAACTTACACCACTGTTTAAAGCTCCTGTAAGTCCACCACGACTGACCAATGCATTTGCATAGTCAATCAGGAAGTTAGGGTAAGTACCCGTTATTGCATTATTCAAGTTGTATGACATGGCAGCATTAAACTGCGTCATCTTGTTAGCATACATCTTGAATCCAACCCTAAGGAAATCCGTCATTGTCTGAAGGAACCTAAGAGTTATTGTAAATTTAGAACGCTGGTCTACCTGACCTGCTGTTCTTGGATTAGACACATTAGAAGGCTTGATACGCATGTAATCAATACCCTTCCAAGTTCCACCTACGACATTTCCCACTTTTCCTGAGAATCCGCCTAATACACCTTGTGAAATTTTACCCATCGTTTTAGTTTTTGAGGTTAATGAATGTTTGGACTTGACACGGACTTGCCATGGATTCGTCCTATGTCAACTATAATACTTCAAAAACTGTGCATAGTTGTCTCTCGGGACGGTCATGCATCAAGGTGCATCACGTTGCTTTTCAGATACTTGAATTTTGGCAGAATGAACAGTGCATCTGCATCCAACCTGACACAATTCATTTTTAAAAGAGAAAAGAAAAAAAGGAAAAAAAGAAAAGAGAAAGCTTTTTTTCAGGGGTGCTATGCAGGGTTGTCAAGGTTTTTGAGAAAAATACTACCCGTAGGGTGGAGATTTTTGTTAAAACCCGAAGGGCTTGACCTTGATAAACCTACAGCGCGGTGGCATAGCGCGAGCACACCTACTTTTGCTGCTCTATTTTATTTTTACTCTCTGAGTAACCTTGAGCTGTAATACAAAGGAATTTATCATCTCCTGTATCTTTCTGTACCTTAGTTAAAGCTTCATTTATATGCAATCCGTTGGACATCCCTAAATAGAATATTTTACTTGCTTGAATCCCTACTCGGTAATCGAGGTCATCACTATACCCAACAATACCAAAGAAAGGTTTTGTAGCAGTCATGTGGTTAACTGCTTTAATCACGTTAAGTCCTTTGCACGTGGTCATATTTAGTACAAGAGATTCATCAGCAGCCATATTGAGAGTTTGAAGAGGACCTTCTAACTCAGACCAAGTAATAAGTTCACCTGTGTGCTTTAAACCTATGCAGTCTTTATTTCCATGACCAACAAAGTGAAGCATGTATCTTTTACCTGCTTTTGATTCTGTGGTGAGTTGAGCAAGTGTATCAAGTAGCTCTTGTTTGTTAGAAAGGTTTATGATTCGTGTTGAGAATCTTTCACCTGTCAGAGTTGCATCAAGCTCTTGGGTTATTTTCCAATTAGTTCTTTCGGAATCAGAAAGAAGGTCAAGAATTACGACCTGGTCGTATTCTACATCGAGTTTTTTGTAATCAATCATTTATTTTCTTTTCTAATAAATAGTTGAGAAAATCTCAAAAGCATTGTTTTCTGAAAAATAATTTCAAATTAACTGCAATTCAATGGATTAACTGTCATCTGAATCGTGAGTGGAATTGTGTGTGAACGCAGGTAAACTAAGGCGAAGCCGTTTTCGCGAGCCGCCTGCGAGCGGAGCAAGGGTGGTGCAGGAAAAAGCCTGAATCCCTTTAGGGTGAAGGCGATCTGCACCTATGTAGGAACTACACAGGGCTGGCGTGATTTTTTGCTTCAAGCGTTGGAAAGATTAAGTGTAGCGAATTTTTGAGCTACTCTTATGTGTGGTGCTGAAAGTGGCTGAATTGAAGGAATGAAGAATGAGTGATTGAAATGAAGCTACTGCAGGCAAAGGATTGAATGCAAAAAGCATGACAGCCCGATTAGCCCGCAGCGACCCGCAGGCGAGCAAAATTAACAAGCAGCGATAGCCCCCCAATTAAAGCAATGTGAGTTTAGCGAACACCTTAGACAGGGTTTGGGGGGATAGAAAAGCTGCGAATGAGGATTGACTGGAATGTGTGAAACAAAACAAATGAACGACTTGAAGTGAGCACCTACTGGAGCGCAAACTGAAAGGTAGTGAATGGTATATGCAAGGGCGAACGCAGTGAGTGTATTTTACCCTTGCAGATATGTTTTTGTGGAACTAAATGGAAGGATTGACGAATACCGCTTTACCTGCGTTTGGGTGTGCGTTGGGAAAAGCAAGTGTATGACTGAATGGATTGGAGTGCAACAGAAATGAATGAAGGAATGCTCTTGCTGTGTGGTGCAGGAAGTGGGTGAATGAAGAGAGTGAGGCACGAACGAAAGCAATGAACCTACTGGAAGCACATGGCTGTGCGGTGGGTTAGATTGATAGGATTTGATTGAGATTTTTTTCAGCTTCCTTTAGTTTCAGATTTAAGTCCACTTTCTCATTGAACTGTTTACTTCTTGATATGGCTGATTTTAGTTTAGCAACATCCTTTTTCAATTGGTCTATTTCCTGCTGATTTTGCAAAATGGAAACCATTGATTTTTTAGATAAATCAGGCTTACCTGTTAATTGAACACAGAGGTCTTTGAATACAGTATCTAATGAACCTTTTAGATTGAACTGAAATGGCGCAGCAGCCATGTTAAACCAATCTGAAGTAAATGTCCAATCCACTACTGAAATGTCTTCATTCGTAGGGTGAGGGTGCTTTGCTGCAGTGGAAATATAAGCTTGCTCTTTAAACTCAACCCAAAATACTATGTGATACGGAATTGCTTTATTAATGATTTCAAGGATTTTCAGGATATCCGTCTGCTCTTTCAATTCTACTTTAAAAACCTGAATTTCCTTAATATCCTTCGCTTCTAAGTTTACTGTTTCACTTGATAATTTGTGGGTCCAAGTAATGCGCTGAATACCATCTGTAAACTGCTTCTTTTGTTTGGTGTTGGTGTACTCATCAAAGGCGTTCTTTGGTACAACACGACCTACTTTTGTTCTTGAAGGTAAGTTGAAGAAGTCCATTTAACGCACGATTAAAAATGATACTAATTTAAAGTCTTCAATACCTTTTATCTTTTCCTGCAACGCTGTAGTTCCACCTGATTTGAATAAGCTTAACACTTCTTTTTCTTCTTCTTTTTGAAGGATTGTACTAATGCTATGCTTGAGTAAAGACGAATACTCATCCATCTCGTGATAGTCATCTGTTTGTTCGCTTAATTCCTTACATACTTCTTCTATTGGTTCTGTTTTGCCTTTAGAAAGCATACGCATAGCATCCAATATCTTTTTGGACTCTACATGATTGAGAATGAGTTCACCGCTCATTTTCATGTAGACCAAATAGTAGGGGTGTAACCTGTTTAGCTTATTGATATTGACACTTGAATTGACATTCTTCAAAACGAATATTACTCCACTTTGAAGTATTGGACTTGATTTAACAACAGCATGCAACCCTTCTGGAATATTTTTCAATTCGCCATACTCCTTAATCATGTTGGATAAATCCACTCTAAAGTCATTCAAGCCAAGGTCAGTAATACTTACTCCTTCTCTTAAATCTTCTAAGTCAATTACTTCATCTTGCAGCCTTTGTAATTGAATTTTACGGTATTCTAAGTCTTTATCTTCTGTGTTGAGAATGTTATCATCACCTGTGCTTGCCATGTTACTGATAAGCATCTTATTCTCTACACGTTGCTTGAGGTTGATATAATTATCGAGGGTTACATCAGGCCAAAAGTTAACCATGGTTATGCTGTCATTCTTAGAACCAATTCTATCTATTCTACCGAAACGCTGAATGATTCGCACTGGATTCCAATGAATATCATAATTGATAAGCAAATCACAATCCTGCAGGTTTTGACCTTCCGAAATACAGTCTGTGGCTATCAATAAATCAACAGAGTCTGTGATTCTTGGATATAGCTGAGCCTTGTCTTTAGACAATGGCGAAAAGCAAGTAAGGATAGCATTGAGATCTGACGGTATTTTCTTGGAAGTACAAATCTTACGTGAACCTGTAATGAGAGCTGTGTTTATGCCATAGTTTTCTTTAAGTGACTCGCTAATATTTTCAAATAGGTAGTTTGCGGTGTCAGCAAATGCAGTGAAAACTATTGCCTTTCTGTTCTCATTGTTAAAAGGTTTTTCAGCCTTGTTATTCAAAAGCTCAACTAAGCTTTGAAGTTTTGCGTCATTGGCACCTGTAATGTCTACTACTTTGCCCCAAAGGTGATTCAGAACAGTAAGGTCTTCATTCAGGTCTTCCCGCCACTTGGTGGTGTCCATGTCTGCAATGTGAACCTTAATTTTCTTTCCAATTACCTGCTCTTCATCTGCCCAATTGGATTCAAAGTCATAATTCTCATCGCTCAGGATTTTGTGTATGCCTTCATAGTCATCTCCATTACCTTTCTGAATGGTTTTAATGGCATTTTCAATTTGCCCTATAATACCTTCCAAAGTAAGGCGGAAGGAGTCTACAGAACTCTCTAAACGCTTGAGTAGGTTGATACGCATTAGAATCCTTAAACTAATCTCTCTATCTACTTGAGATAATTTCCCTGAACCTGAACGCACTTCTTTGTCATACAAATCAGCATAGGCTTGAACCTTGCTTGGCAGTATATAATTCAAAGGTGTATACACCGACAAATTGAGTAGGGTTAGCTTCTCAGCAATATCAACATAGGTTACATCACCTGAATGTGTTAGCGGACTTTGAATGGATACTGGCTTATTGCGAGTTGGAAACTTCCCAATAGCTGTAGTGTCGTAATAAGTGGTAATGTGCTTCCTGGACCTTGCAATGGTGAGTGAATCCAATATTTCAAAGAAGTCAAAGTCAAGCATGTCTAAAAGCTTCTCTGTGGTACGTTCAGCTGTTTCATACTTACTCCAAATGTTGAAGGCTTGTTGTGCCTTTCGAAAGATTTGGTCTATGCTGCTTTTAGTGTCTAATTTGCTATCTATATTCTCGGCATCACCTTCATACGCCAAGGCTAATTGGTTTCGTAAATCGTTGAATCTGTTGTTTACAGGGGTCGCAGAAAGCATCAATACTTTTGTTTCAATTCCTTCTTGAATAACCCTGCGCAATAATTTCTGATAACGATTTTCCCTGTCCACAACTGTATTGTTGTTTCTGAAGTTGTGTGATTCGTCAATAACAATTAAGCCATAGTTTCCCCAATTCACCGATTCGAGATTACGACCGTTACTTGTTCCACTTTCTCTACTAAGGTCAGTATGGAATAACACATCATACCTGAAGCGGTCAGCCGCTAATATGTTGTTCTTATCGTTGTGGCGATAAGTGTTCCAATTGGCTTCTAATTTCTTTGGGCAAAGCACTAATACGTCCTTATTCCGCATTTCGTAATACTTGATTACGCCTAATGCTGAAAAGGTCTTTCCTAAACCAACAGAATCAGCCAATATGCAGCCTTTGTATTTCTCTAATTTGTTGATTGCTCCAATGACAGCATCTTGCTGGAAATTGTAGAGCTTCTGCCATACTAATGTGTCCTTAAAACCAATTTGCTCATTAGGCAAGTTGTCTAATGACAGGTCATCTAAAAAATCATTGAATATGTTGTAAAGCGTAATGAAGTAGATAAACTCTGGACTATTCTCTTTGTAGGCACTCTCAAAGTAGTCTTGAACTTTTTGTGTTACGTCCTTTAAATCTTCTTCATTTTCCCATACCTGATTGAACCAATCTAAGTAGGCTTTACTATCTGGATATTCTGCTTTTTGAATGAGGGTGGGGAAACCTTTTTTGTGTGTTATACCTAAATCGGAAGTGGTGAAACCACTGACGTTTGAATAGGCTGAAGCTTCAGCATTGCCCTGTGCAATGTGAATCATCCCGTTTAAGGGTTGGTTGTTATGCTTATTAGATTTGAAGGTGACTTTCTCCTTTACCCAACGTGAACACTCTTTGGCTATGGCTCTTTGGTTGAGTTGATTCATCAATCTCAATTCAAACTCACCGCCACACAGTTCTGATTCCCTTACTATATGTGGTATGTAGAATTTTCTACTCTCTTTCTGAAACTTCTCTTCAATGAAGGTAGGTGAGCTAAAAATGAAACGCAGTTCATCAATCTTACCCAATTCCTTTTTAAGTGCTTCAAAAGCATAAATAGAAAAGGTAGAAGCGGCAATACTGAGTTTGCTTCCTTTTCTTATGGTCTCCTTTAGGTCGTCACCCAAACGGGTATTTACATTGTCGATTAGCTTCATATTAGTCCTGAGGTTTAAATGAAGCAGAAACAAAATCTATATGGTCAACCATGTGAGGTTCGATTAACTGATTAACTCTTTTTCTTAATTCGGTGAACTTGCTTGGTGATCCATTGGCTAAATGATTTGTCCATGAACCCCAAGGTGGTAGATACCCTTCTTTGTATTTGACCACTAATCGCCTTAATTTCTTCCCTGAAAATCCCAATGGAACCGTGTTATTGGAAAATTCATCAGAAAGGATTGTTGACCAATTCTCTTGAATGCAATCAAAATGAATCCGCATTGCATCTTCTGGCGGTCTTTCTTTTATGGATTCATCCCAATTTGAATATTCAAACGGTCGCCAACTTGAAAGTTCTTCTACGTAATACTTTTCATCTTCATTGAGTTGAAGCAAGTCTAGACATCCATTTTTTTCTGCCCAATTTATTGTTTTCTTCCACTGTTGTTCCTTATCAAAATCATTAGACATAGTCCACCCTGAAAGCACAAGTGCTGGAGGTGGCGGGATTGTTTGTTTATCAAGCTCCACTTCCCAAAACCTGTTTAGCTTCTGGTGAATTTCATGCCATTTATTAGGCTGTACTGATATGAAATTCTTTTTTGTCATTCAACCGTCTCCAACATATTTCTTAGCGAATCATAACTCGCCACTTGTTTAAACTGTACTTCCATTCCGCTTATCTCTTTGAAGTGTTCTGTAGCACAATGGATTTTTAGTTTCTCTATTTCTCGTAAGTCCATATCTGAATCAGATCCTTTGGTCTCTGCTACAAAGTAGATATGGCGCACTTTGTCTTTATCAAATACGATTGCCCAATCGGGGCTGTAGTTAGCTACTGGTGTAGAGACATAGAAGCTCTTAGGAAGCTTGGCATAAACCACTACTTCAGTACTGTTCTCTAATGCAGTAGCAAAGTCTGATTCAATTTTAGAGTCAGAAGTAAGGAAGTCGTAAATGTGCTTTTTGAGCATATCTGATTGACGTAAAGCAAATTTATCATTGGTAAAAACTGTCTTAGCGTCATGCCTTTCTTCGGTCTTGTGATAGACAATGTTGTTGATAATCAGGCTTGCTTTTACTTCATTAATCAGCTTGCTGCACTTGGCAATAAACTCTTCTGGATTCTTGCGAATGAGTAAAAATTTCTCCTGCTTAATCTTTTTCAAAATCTCTACTATGGTTCTGCGGGTGAGGTTGGTGAGTACTTCTATTTCACCTACCACATCATAGACCGTATTAGAATAAAGGTCATTCTTGAGCTTTAGATATTGGCGTTTGGACTCACGTACCAAACTGCCTTCTTTCATCTGCTCTGCTGTACCGTCTTCTAATTCTCCTGTCTTTACTTCATATACACGGTCACCAATATTGAGCTGCGCATCTATCTTGACTTTGCTATCCTGAATCAGTTGGTCTGTATTGAACTGTACTTCATAAATCGTTTTGAGATTGATTTTATCCCAAAGCTCCTGAAACTCTTTCTTCGCAAAGTTCTTGTTTGTGTTGAGCACAACCGTCTGTCGTTCGTCTTCTGGCTTGAACTCCGCACCTGTGTAAATAGTCTTTAATAGCTTGCAGACCGCTTCTTTAAACGGTTCAAGTTTTTCAGGTAGGGCAACCTTGCCTTGCTCTATCAGCTCTTTCCCTTTCGGTGTGATTTTGTAGTCTTCATCAATAATTTCCCCGACAATCAGTTTAAACTGCAGCTTCTTGGCATCATCTTCAGTTAAACGCAGTTCTTCACCTTTTTCATTGGTAATGAGCTTGCTCACGAAGTAATCTACTTCTGCTTTTTGTGGTCTGTCTTTGAGTGTATCGGCTATTTCTTTCTGTAGTCCTTTAGCAAAGGCTTCATAAGTCTCAGAAGCAATAACAGTGAGTTTATTCAATTCATGTACCTGGTCACCAACCAATTCAAAGTCTTGACGTACTCCACGCTTATCAACGCACAAACGCATTCCACGACCTACTTCCTGTCTACGTCTGGTTAAGCTGCCACTTTCAGCATGTTTTAAGGCACAAATTTGAAAGACATTCGGGTTATCCCAACCTTCTTTTAGTGCTGAGTGAGAGAAGATAAAACGTGTAGGTTCTTCAAAGCTCAATAACCTTTCCTTGTCTTTCATTATCAAGTCGTAGGCTGAAACATCTTCAGATTCTTCTTTTCCACGCTTGACTGTTGGGTCTACCGTTTTCCCTTTCTTATCAATTGAGAAATAACCATTGTGCACCTGATCAGCATTATCTCTTTTAAGATATTCCCCAAAGTTGGTAGGCATGTAGCCTTTATGCACTTTGCTTGGGTCTGTGTCTTTTAGAAAGTCGTTGTATTCCTGCTGAAATAGGTCTAAGAACTCGTTCTTGACTTTATCGTATTCTTCTTCAAATATCTGAGCGTATTCACCCAACTGCTGTTCTCCTAATTCATCATAGACTCTGTATTTCTCAACCGTGTCAATAAAGAAGAGGGAAAGCACTTTAATGCCTTGACCAAAGAGTTGTTTTTCCTTTTGCAAGTGTGATAGGATACATTCACGAATCTGAACTCTGCGGAATGCATGTTCGTCATTGTCATTGAGAATGTCGCCTGGGTAAATATCCTGACCACCAACCACTACTTTATTGAGGTAGCCGTTAATTTCAGTTACCGTTTGATTCTTGTAAGCTGGCATATTGCCTGACTGCTCATAAAGGTTGTAGCCTTCTGCAACTTTTACTCGCTTTTTAGAAACGGTACCTGCATTGCTTCTTTTTTCATGTTCAATCCAAGCAAAGGGTGGTTTAGACGTACTCAGGCTTATGCTCTCTAAATACATGTACCCTGTAGTGCCTGTTGAGCCTTTTAGGTTGATTCCCTTCACCTGTATTTTCTTTACTAAGCGTTGGTTGTAGGCATCCAATGCATCTAAACGGTAAACCTTATTGTAATCTACTTTGTGGGTGGCTGAATAGCGCAATGTGAAGAGTGGATTGAAGTCCTGCATGCTCTCCAAGGTTCTCGCACCATCTACCGACTGAGGTTCATCAATTATTAGGATAGGGTTGGTTTGTGCAATTATCTCAATAGGTTTACGTGTACCAAACTGGTCTAACTCTTGATAAATACGCCTTGCATCTTTACCACGTGCATTGAATGCTTGTGTATTGATAATCATGACACTGATACGGCTATCAGAGGCGAAATTCTCAATATCCTGAGGGCGACCTGAGTTGTAAATGAATGGATTGATTTTGTGTCCGTATAGTTCCTGAAAGTGGTCTTGGGTAACCTGAAAAGATTTGTAGACTCCTTCACGAATGGCAATACTGGGAACAATAACAATGAACTTGCTCCAACCGTACTTTTTATGCAGCTCATACATACTGCGGATATAGGTATAGGTTTTACCTGTACCTGTTTCCATTTCTATGGTAAGGTTGTAGCCCAACTTTACACCTTTGGGGCGTTCTATTTGTTGGCTTTCATGCAGATCGTTGTGCTTTTGAACTTCCTGTATATTTTTGAGCAACTGTGGTTCTAATATCTGTATGGCAGAATTTCGGTAACCAATTTCTTCTTCTATCTCAAACTCTATGGTTTGAACACCTGTAGCCGCTTGTTTTGCTTTCTTAATGAGTTCTTTGCTACGTTCTAAGGTGAAGCGATTTGTTTTGAGTGGTTGCCCTTCAAAACAATCTACTACTGCCTTTACCGCCTGAACCTGAAAGTCTTGTTCTTTGAATTGTAACTTCATATCAAATTACTTTCATTTCAGTTTCAGGACTCAATTGCTTCAGCAATTGCTTTACATTGGTTTTAGCCGTATCGTTTTTGAAAGCACTGTCTTTAAACACGATTCTGAGCGGCTCATCTTTGGCTATTTCTTTGGCAAAGTCTTCATCTATGCCACTATCAAAACAAGCATAAAGTGAGTTCTCAGCTACTTTAAAAACCATCTTACCTGAAACATCTACTTGCTCAATTTTGAGCGATAGAGGTAAGCCCCAATCCAACATTACCTGTGCTAATAAGTCATCTGCTGTACGGTCTGATTTTACATTATCTGCAAAGAGGTCTAAGTTGCTTTGGTCATAGTCTTGCGGCTTGTAGTAGACATCTTGCATGTTGCTTTCATCTAAGCGATAGACACGGAAGCCATAATCTATATCGGCATTAGTGTCTTGTTTTACCCTTTTACCTGATAGTCTGATTCGCTCCTTAGCTACATCACAAATAGTCTTGAATTTTGAAACATTTGGATCACCTTCATATTTTGTTTCAACAGGAAGTTGGACCATAATAAACTTCTTATTTGAATTGTTTTCCGCATTCAATTCAAATACTGCATGAGCAGTTGTTGAAGAGCCTGAAAAGAAATCAAGTACAATATCATCATCTCCCGTAGAACAAATTTTCAAAGCATCCTTAACTGCATATATTGATTTAGGATAGCTGAACACTTGAAGTTCTCCAAATATGTCTTTTAATAAATTTGTTCCATACGCTGTTGAAGAATACTCTTTTTTGTCCCACCACGTGCTTGGTAAAATACCGTCATTCGGCATTCTGCCTTTTAAATAAATATGTATTTCACCATTGTTTTTTATTCTAACATCAAGTTCCTTAATCTCTTTTTTTGCTCTATCAATTGCCCATCTCCATCTTCGATCTTTGCCATCGTCATCAACAGGAAACACTATTGTTTCACCACTTTTGGGGTTTTCATTTAAAATCCATTCATTCTTTAGGTTATCCCATTCCATACTCGGTATTCGCAATCCATCTTTAGAACCAAAAATAGGATAGAACATTTTTGGTGATTCAGCTCTTTTACTTCCTGGTTTTCTAAAGTTTACCCATTCAAATGGCCCTATACTGTCTTTTTCATTATATCTCGAAATCTGTTTCTCATTTCTGGGGAGTCTTCCTAATTGAGAGTTTTCAGATTTACTATAAATCAATAGGTATTCATGAGTTATCGAAACCCCATTAGCCGTTGACCTTCCTGCAGGATTATTTCTTACGGCAATAATTCCAACACGATTTCTATAACCAAAAATCTCATCACAAATACACGTCAAATTTGCAAGTTCAAAATGGTCAATTGCTATAGCAACCATCCCATCTGACGTTAATAGGTTTCTTGAACTTTTAATGAGCGGATACATCATTGTCAACCAATTACTATGATACCGTCCATTGTTTTCTGAATTATTAATAGCAATCAAACCTTGGTTATCAATAACTCCACTAGCGACCTGATAGTCTTTTTCAGACTCTGAGAAATCGTTCTTATATATTAAGTCTTTACCTGTGTTGTAAGGCGGGTCTATGTAGATCATCTTCACCTTACCCAAGTAGCTTTCTTGCAGTAGCTTCAGTACTTCTAAGTTGTCGCCTTCTATGTAGAGGTTTTCGGTGTTGTCAAAGTCTACAGAGTCTTCTCGTACTGGGCGTAGGGTTTTGGTTGTTGGCAGGTTGGCCGTTACTATGGCTTCTCGTTTCCCTGGCCACTCTAAACGGTAGCGTTCTTTGTTGCCTTCTACCACGGCATGGCTCAGCTCTTGCTTGAGCAAGTCAAAGTCTATGGCTTTGCCTTCTGCACCTTCCGTAACGCAGTTAGGGAAGAGTTCGGCTAACTTTTCAAAGTTTTCGTTCACCAAGTCAGGTGATTTGAGGTCTAATTTATCTGTATCCATCGTCTGTGGCTCTGTGTTTACTTCAATGTTTTTATGGCAAGCTCTAAGGCTTGTTTTTTGTGTTCTTCGTTATCTATGGTCTTCAGCACTTTGTCTGCTAACCAAAGGGTGAGTAGTTCTTGCTGTGACTGCTTAAATATCTTGGATAGGGCAACTATGTCTTCCTTTCTAAAAAAGCGGTCACCACGCTCCATTTTGCTGAGCATAGCAGTGTCCATCTCCAAGGTTGCAGCCAACTGGCGAAGCAGGATATTGTCTGCTTCTCGTAACTCTCTAATCTTATCACCAATCATTTTTGTCTATTCTTTAAGTGACTTGACAAATATTGGACAATATAGGAAATAGTAAACGAAGAAAGAACAGAAAAAGTAAAAAAGAGTAATTGAGGAAATGGCGGAAATAAAGAAAGCCAAGGATAGCATATCCCTGGCTTACTCTAAATCCTTAGAATCCTGAATGGAATCAGGTTTTGGTTTCCACTTCATCTACTTTTTGAAGGTTGACATAGTGGTTATGTTTGGGGTGATCAAGTAGATTGGCTTCTACAAACTTCTTGATATACCCTTCTGCCGTCTTTGTATTGATATTTAGCTTCTCAGCTGCCTTCAAGTACTGCTTGCGGTCAAACGTCTTGGGAAGAGCTTCTAAGAACTGTTGGCGAATGTTCTTGCGCTTGTTCATTTTCTCTTCTTTAGGCATTTGCGTGTAGACTTTATCACTGTGCTTTAAGAGTACAGTCACTATGTCTAATGCAGTTTTAAAGTCCTGGTCGCTGCACTGCAATTCTGCAGCTAAATCACCTGTTTCCATAATCCTGAGCACGGTAAGAATTAAGGCAATGCGAAAGGCAATAAGTCCACTTCTACGCACAATACTGGCAATATCAATACCCTGCAGAGAGATATACTGCGCTTGCTTCCCCTTAAAGAACGTATTGAACTGCTGCTTTTGAGCATCAGTGAAATCAAATCGAATAGAAGTGCTGGATTTAAGTGATTTGTATAAACCGAAATATTCTGCACCAAGTCCATCAAAATAGGCGTCTAAGCCTTCATCTGTGTGTATAGCAAACACATCTTTCCATACGGGTTTAATGTTCATGGTATAGAACATAAAGCGGCTGAATAGACCATTTTCGGCACTTGGAATAAGAGCAGACACTTGTTTAGGTGTACCTGAAAGCATTGCCGAAAGGCAAGGATTTTCTATCTCTACATATTCCTGGTCTGTTCTGCGGTAGTAGGAAATGGTTTCGTGGTGAAAGGCTTTACGAAAGCCATCACTATAGTTGCCGTGCTCAGATTTAAACGCCTGGGCAAGTGTATCACCTTCCGTTTCAAAAATGAGTCCTTTGCCATCACTATCAGATAATAGCTGATATGCACCCGTGCTGCTATTATTGGCAGGAATAAAGAGCATTTTCTCAGGTGGTCGTGCAGGTTTTTCTGCACCTTCATCCTTACCTTTTTTTGAGTTAAAGGCTTTTAGTGCAATTTCGTACTCCTGCTTTCTGAGCATGGTTTCTTCACGGAATGCCTTGTGAATTGGTTCTACCAATTGGCGGCAATGTGACAACCTTCCTTTTCCTGCTGAAGCTTGTGCAGTTACAAATAGGAATAGATTGGCAAATACCTTTCTACCATCATAGATCCCGTACACTTTAGGCATGCAAGCACTCAAGCTAACAAGACTTCCAAGTAATAGAAGGTCTCTCTCTTCGCTTGAAGTTGAATGGTTTATCACACGCTGCAAAAAGTCAGGAAGTTGGGTAAATAAAGCGTCTGGCAGAGTAGGTGCTGCTTCTTGTGGTGCTGCTGCAGCTACTTTGCTACTACCAATTTTTACACCTGCTTGCTGGGCATGGTAGAAAAAGGTTTTTAATGATATACCCTGACCATTGGCTTTTAAGCATTTGTTATATTGGTCATTGCATTCTGCTTCATCGTACTCAGGATAAAACTTACTGATTCGCTGGAAGAGTTCTCTACCTGATTCACCAAAGGCATCAGCAAAGGCAAAGCCAATGTTTCGCCATTCGGCATACTCAGAAGCTATATCTATTTGCTTAGCTTCAATTTCATCAATGATTTCCTTTACTTCATTAAAGGTGTCTTCATCATCATTATGTACTATTTTAAGAACTGTTTCTGTATTAGTTGCTTGTGGAACTGGCATTTCGAGCCATTCCATAGGATTAAACGATTTTGTCATTTTCTTGTATATTTTGAGTTAATAAAAACGTGTGGGTCATGAGGCAGGAAACATGCTCTGCATGTGTCTTTACCTGATTGATCCACGGTTAAATTGTAGGTGTGCTGAACATAGTTCGCCACCGCTTTGAAATAGTCTTTGTGACTTAGCTCAGAGGTATCTGCGTTAACAATCCACTTGATACCATCACCCGAAGGAGAAACAAAGAGTAATTCTGTTTCAAGGCTTGTGTCATTAAGCAGCTTGCTGCGCAAGTCATCAACACTATCTACATGGTCAAAGTCAAGGGCTAATAAGCCTGAATGCTGCTGCATAGCAGCTTCACTACGCTTCGAGAATGAACCTGAGAAGGTTACATAATCAAAGTTGCTGGCTTTAAACGCTCTTGCTTCTTTGTTGTCCTGAATTTCACGAAGGGTTCTGGTGCAATCCGTATAGGATTCACCTTTTATCAGTTCATAAACATCTAATAGGCTGACATCTTTGCTTGGAACCGTATTGGTTACAGGCATAGTAAAGTAGCTGAATGTAGGAACTGTAACCGCTGGCGGTTCAGGTTCCGCTGCTATTGCAGCTGCAGTTGAATTACCATAAAAAGATTGCTCACCAATTCGTAAGTGCAATTCCTTATTCAGTGTACTAAGTAAGTCAGCATCCTTGTGCTTGAAGTGCAATGCAGCAAAATCAAAAGTATCGCCAAAAGGTATGGCGTGTTCAGTGTCTACATGAACAGCACATCCATCTACTATCTTAATCCACAATGTAGGCTTGCCTTCATTGAATGGATTCTTGGTGGGTTTACAATCCCTTCCCGAAAGGGAAAGGACTGTATCACCTGGATAGTATTGCCGCAGTACATGAGCGTAAATATTTAGCCCATAATGCGTTTTGTCTAATATCGATTCTCTACTCAGATTCATGACCGCTGGGTTTTAGAAGGTGAGTAATTCGATTCTAACAAGGATTCTATATCAGAGAGCTTGTAATAGAACTTGCCGTTGATTCTGCTGTGTGGCAAGGTTTCATTATCCCGCAAGGACTGTAAAGTCCGCTTGCTGATATGTAGCAGTTGCATTACGTCCTGCCCATCAACCCACACTTCTTTAAATCTTTCTAAGCGTGTTTTGTGGAATTGCTGCAGGTAGGCATGGATTACTTTAATTTCCTGAGAAAGCTTCAGGATAAGGTCTACGATTTCGCTCATAACTTTACCCTTCCTTTTTTGATTAAGTAATCCGCTGCTTGCTGGTCTAATTCATCCTGTGTATCCGTTCGGTTGCGGAGCAACCAATCGTCTAACTCAGTACGTTTGAAGTAGAGCCTTTTGCCCTGTGGGCAGAAGTGCGGTATTGACTTGCTGCTCGTGAGCTTATACATGTGAGACTGACTCAGTCCCAAATACTGACATGCTTCATTAAAGTTTAGCACGTCCTTTTTCAAGAGCCCTTGTTGTTCTATTAGGGTCTCTATGCGTTCCAATTTTTGTATCAATATATCTGTTGACATTCTTCTAATTTTTAAAGTTTTACAATGAAGTTTGTCGTGCCTTTCAGAAGCTTCAAAAAACCAAGGCACGAAGGCTTTTATCGGCTTCTGTGATACAAAGGAAGGCATAGAATAAGGGGTAGGAAGGAACAGCAAAAGCCCACTTTCGTGAGCTTTTGTTCCTATTGATAATCAGCTATTTATGGCTGATATTTCCTGAAATAAAAAGAAAGAGAAGTTTAACTTTCGAGGCTAAGCTTATGCCACTGTTTGATTTTCTCGACTACTGATCTGTCGTCAACCATTTTGTTATAGAATACCCAAGTTTCTTTGAATAGAGTACCAATGATTTCGTAGTACTGTTGACCTGGGATAATCTTGCCTTCTTCAATACCTGAATGGTCTTTTAGAAAGTTATAGAGGGCGTGCACTAAGCGCACTAAATGTCGTTCATGTGGCAGGTTGAATTGTGGTGCTTTCTCGATTTTGATACTACTATCTTCATTCTTCTTGTAGGTGGTTGGAATAGCGTCCGCATCAAATTCAATTTGGTCATTTTGGTAGTATTCCTTTAAAGCTTCTTCAATTAGGTAGAGGGGTAATCGAGAAGAGAGTTCTTGTTCTCCTTCTTCGCCTTCCATGGTGAACTTAATAGAAGTGAGTTTCTTTTTGTCCTTAACACCATTCATGAGCTGCCTAAAAGCATTCATTTCAGGAATATCAGGTTCATTCATCCTGCTGTTAGAAGTCATTTGGTGACCAACAAGCCAATTGGTTTCCTTAATGCAGGAAGCAAGGTGAATAACGTCAGGTAATAGGTCTTGAATATCAAAACGGTGACAAATAAAGAAGGCGACTGATATGGCGTCTGCACGTTTTGTAGCATTAGCCATTTCAAGAAAGTTGGGTTCAAAGTATTTTTTCAGTTTCTCAAGGTCCGCAGGAACTTCAGCAAAGGTTAGCTTGGGTTCAAGGTCATTTCTCCTGAGCCAATTCCGAATATGTTTGACTTTGACATCATCAGGGTCTGCCCAATCACCTACGGGTATAAGGGAGAACTCAATCAGCTTAGCAATGCAAAGCATTAACTTGTTAGGATAGGGAACTTCTTCAGTTACTTCAAAGAATTTTGCTTTACTCAGTAGGTTGTAATATGAGTTTGCTAAACGGTATTTAAACTTTGATTTCTTGACGTTCTCCTGAAAACGTTGAGGATATCTTGCAAGGTCTTTCTTCCAATCCTTGTAATGCATGTCGTCATAGTAGCGCATCATGTGTTCGATAAACTCTTGCTTTAGCCATCCATGATCAATTTTTATTGTACCACCTGGATTAAAGACAAATTTGATATGGTCTAATTCAGGTCTGAATTTCTCATCAAAAGGTATCCTGTGCTTAGAATCAAGACCTGACCACTCAATTACTTTTATTGCATCATCCGTCTGTTTTTCTACAGTGTCTATTAGCTTCTTGTAATATGGTCTTTCCCAACGAGCAATGTCTTTGGCGTACATTCCTTGGGCAGTTGCAACTGTCTCTAATATTAGGTCTCGTATAGGTAGTAACCCAAAATCATTAATAACATTAAGTATCTGGTGGTGTATTTCCTGAGGTAAGACAATGCTGAAGTACTTGTGCGAAGGCTGATACCCTTCTTCAAAGGCACGTTCTTCAAACACTTCCTTGAAGAACTCTACGAGCATTGCTAATTGCCAATTTCCATGTTGGATATAGAAATCATAGGGTGGTTTTTCTGGTGACTTATAAAGAGGAACTTCAATGCATTCAACGCGCTCTTCACCTTCCATTATTGCACCTTCTTGGTAAAGAAAGTCTTCAGTGTATTCAAAGTAGTCATCATACTTTTCATTGTAGAAGTGCCAATCATAAGTGTAGCGTCTTTTGCGCCAAGCTTCCATGTCGAATTTGAAATCTTTCTTGTTCCCTTCCTGTTCGTTTTCTTCAATCATAGCGGCAGGGGTTAGAGTTTGATTTGGATTTTGTTGGCAGCTTCTTTCTTCTTGTCATCAATGATTTTAGCATAGATCTGTGTGGTCTTGAGTTCACGGTGACCTAAGAGCTTTGATACGGTGTAAATGTCTGTTCCTGCCGTAAGCTGCAGAGTAGCATAGGTATGCCGTGCACAGTGAAAGGATATGGTTTTAGTGATACCTGCACGCATCATCCATTGCTGCAATTTTAGATTATGCCAAGAAGAGTATTTAAGACCTTTAAAGACTCTGTCCGCTGGTTCTTTACGGTCTCCTAAGAGACCAACAGCTTGTTCAGAAACAGGCTGTGTTTCTACTCCTTTGGTTTTCTGCTGTGTGAATCTGATATAATGCCCTAAGTCTTTTGAATGCTGTACTTCTGACCAAGTAAGCTTGTTAATATCGGACCATCGCAATCCTGTGAGACAGGAAAAAATGAAAGCAGTCTTTAGCTGTGGCATATCGCATTCAGCTTCAACCGCAGCTTGTAATTCTTCAAGTGTTAGAAATTCTCTTTCTGGTTCTCCTTGCTTAAAGGCTGAAACGCCTTCAGAGGGGTTGATAAGCATTATACCATCTTTTACAGCTTGTTTTAAGGCTGCTCGCAGCTTGTTGAAGTAAGAATACTTAGAGTTCTGAGAAAGTCCTTGATTGCTGTGTGCTATTGCTTCGTTATCGAGGTACTCTTTAAAATCTTCAATGAACTGTTTGTCAACTTCAGCAAAAGTGACCTTTGGATTTGCGAAAGCTTTTAGGTGCTTGAGCATGCTTTTCCAATTTCCGTAGTTTCCTGAACTTCCTGAACGCTTCTCTGATAGTAATTCAATATATGCAATGAAGCTTCCTTTCATTTTCTCATTATCTCGAAAGCCATACATGCCGTTTTGAATTTCAATCTGTCTTTGCGCTCTGATAGTTTCAGCGAGCTGTAGCGTCTTTTTATTCAATTCTCTTTCATCCTTACCCTTTGGGTTAGGGTCGAGGTATAGTTTCAAGTATTCGGCTTTTCTTTTCCCCTTATGATAGTAGTCAAGGTATAGGCTGGTCTTGCCGCCCTGGTTGCGTTTTCTTAGTGTTACCTTCATGATTCAAACAGTTTTTCAATTTCGGTTCTCTTAATAATGGTACGTCTGCCGAGCTTAGCAACCTGAATTGTGCCTTGTTTAATCTGCCTGTAAAGGGTCATTCTACTTGCTCCGATTAAGAAGCAAGCTTCTTTAATGCTTAGGAACTCTTTGTCCTTTAACTGTTCCTGATTGAATTGAACCTTTTGGATTACAATAGGGGCAACTTCCTGAATCTTGGCATCACGCTTTCTCATCTTGTAGTTTTGAGAAGCACAGCGGTGACTGCAGTATTTGGTCACAGTTGTTTTAGCTGTGAATACTTTGCCACAGTTCTGACAAGTCTTAGGTATTTGAATGTTGCTACTCATGACGTTTTCTTGTTGAAGGAAACATGCATCATGAAGTATCAATCTGTATCAGTTTGTAACTCTATGTAACATGTTTTCTCCTTACACTCTGAAACCTTGTTGTTAGCAACACATTTGTTACTATCAGTAACAGAATAGCAACAAAAATAAGAAAAATAGAGAAGATTAGCAACAAATAAAAGAAGCTAAAAGCATGTATATAGCACTAAAAGAATGGTTTAGCTAAATAAAAGAAGCTACTTCACTTTCCAATACAGAATTTTGAAAATATATTCTCTAATAAATCATCTGTTGTTACTTCCCCAGTAATTTCACCCAAATGAAACAGCGATTGCCGAATGTCAGCGGCTAATAAAT
>Ga0206130_10003173_pt1 | contig 21907 bp, 30 predicted proteins | sample Helgoland_Spring_9_FD_148637 | JGI IMG/M metagenome (GOLD analysis project Ga0206130, IMG submission 148637) | Pelagic subsurface seawater microbial communities from Kabeltonne, Helgoland, North Sea - Helgoland_Spring_Bloom_20160512_1 | ecosystem: Environmental > Aquatic > Marine > Epipelagic ... | reverse complement strand
CTAAGTATCGGTTTGGATGGCTGGGTCACCTTCATCATAAAAAAGTGCATGAGCAGGGGGGCATGGTCTTTGAGGTGTGGAATGTGTTGGCAAATCCAGATAGCTGGCACGCAAGTTCGGGATTTGGTTCATCACGATCTATGACTTGCGTAGTTCTTTCAGAAGAATATGGCGAGGACAGCAGAGTGACCGTCAACCCTGATCGCATTAATGGAGAAAAAAATGACTAACCTAACAGAAAAAAAACCTAAAGAACTATTTGAAATAGGGCTGAACACAGCAACAGCCTCCGTCCAACTTAAAAAAGATTTTACGGTTAAAGATATAAGGGCAATACAAAAGTTTATAGGGGCAATGTTAGATAGAAAAGCGAGGATTGATAATGGTTGATTTTGAAGCTGATTTTAACGCCTGTTTAGACAATGATTGGTATGACTTAATTTCCAAATACTGGAATATTATGAGAACCGCTAAAGGTGATGTGCGATCAAACGCATTGCGAGGGCTTTCTGATGAAATTATGGTAAGAATGAAACAATTACCTCCATCTGAAGATGATGTTGCAGCCCATAACCCTACAATGGCTGTTGTTGATGAGTGAGTTGATGGCAATGCTTGCTCCAGGCGCTCCACCAATGGATTCAGTTAGATCGACGGGGCTAGGTAGGCTGACATCGCAAGATATAGCGGCTTGCTTAACAGGTCTTGATAGGTTGACGTATCTGTATAGTTTGAGCAAGTTTGCCTTAGACAACAACAGTAGGGCAGAGTTGAACGCACTTGCCGTAAAAGAGGCCATTCAGTGCGGTTTTAAGCTTAATAAAGAGGAAACTAATAGAACGGTTGCGGTTCTTGCGCTTGCGGCCTTAGAAGTTGCTATAAACCCCTATAAGTGCAAACGATGTAAAGGGGTTGGCGAGATAAAACTAATGTCAAAAGTTGAAATTTGTGGCGCTTGTAACGGACTTGGCAATCGAACAGTAAGCGAAAGAAATTTGGCTAAAATATTAGGTGTAACGTTATTTCAATCAAGAAAAGTATGGAAAAAACGGTTTGCATTATTGCAAAGTAAACATTCTGAAAGAGATGAAACAATTAATCACATAATATTTAATAGATTGAGGTAATAACTGTATAAATAACCACTGTATGTATTGACAGTCAATCAAAAATATGATTTAATTTCTAGCATAGCCGTTTTCTAAATTTTTCGGCTGACCTCCTCTTTAAGACCGCCTTCATTGGCGGTTTTTTTGTTTTTAGGCGGCTCTTTTTACAAGAGTGACCTGTGCAGACCGATTGAAGCGACAAAATCCCCTTATATGTCGTGGGTCTGCCAAACTACAACACAGGCATAAGGTAATGAAAACTTCCGCAGCAGGTTTAGACCTGATTAAGCATTTTGAGGGCTGTGAACTTAAAGCCTACGAATGCGCTGGGGGTGTTTTAACCTGGGGTTGGGGTCACACAAGAAATGTGATCGAAAACGGTGAGATTTCTCAAGAAAAAGCAGATGAATTGCTTATACAAGATATTGAAGAAATAGAATCTCAGGTTGAAAGCCTTGTGACTGTTGAACTAAATCAGCATCAATGGGATGCGATTTTGTCATGGACGTTTAATTTAGGGTGTGGAAATTTAAGATCGAGTACGTTGCTTAAAGTGTTAAACGAAGGTAAGTACGACAAAGTATCTGAGCAAATCGTAAGATGGGACAAGGCAAGCGGTAAAGTCCTAGCAGGGCTGACTCGTAGACGGAGGTGTGAGGCGATTCTGTTTGATACAGACTCCTTGGATTTCGGTGAGCCTTATGTTGGATAATCAGGACAAAGATTTGATTGATATAGCCGCTGCAAGCACTGGTATCATGTCGTTAGCTACTTGGTTGCCGCCAACAGCAAGTCTTTTTACAATTATTTGGTTAGGCATTCGCATATATGAAAGCAAAACCGTTCAAGATGTAATTAAGCGCAAGTAATTTCATAGATCGAGGTACACGTTGCCGCTAGATCGAGGTGCTTTAATAGATCGAGGTGGTTTGCCGCTAGATCGAGGTAGTTTACAGGCACGCAAGATTGCCACTAGATCGAGGTGGGTACGAAAAAAGGCAAAATTTGCCGCTAGATCGAGGTAGACACAAAAAAAGGCCAAAAAAGCCTAATTTATAGGCCATTTGCCAGCGCGTCTTAATAAACATTCAATTGCTAGCAGTAACGTGATTTTTGCGTCCCGTTTGCCTGATTCTGCAAAATGTATCGTTTGTTTAGTGCAGCCTAATTGGTTCGCTAGTTCTTCTTGTGTCAGGCGCAACTTAAAACGCGCCTCCCTAATAAATTCGTTTTCCATTTAATCGCCTTTTGTTGTTTCGCAGTTTAACTGGATAGAGTTCCCGTTGATGGATGCAGGGTTGGTTACATCTAAAGACTCTAAATGGCCCCCCTCATCAGTTATATAAAAAATACATAACCTGTGGGCGTTTTCGGTGATTATTTTAATTAGTTCATCGTTTGATAGTTTCATTTTTTAACCTTTTTTGGCATTGGTTGCCCGTCTGCTAGTTTTTGAAGTTCTGCCAGAAAATGTGAATCTGTGCAGCCATCAGCCGTTAGAGAGGCTATAAGATCGCGCGCAGCGTCCCTGATCTCAGCATTGGGAATTACGGTTTTAATCATTATTAGCCTTTATTGAGTTGATTTAAATCCCTTCGACGCATTTTAATGACCTCTGAAGGAATGCCGTTTAATTCGGCAATCTCGCAGACTTTACGTAGGGTAATTTTGCGTTTATCAACTAAGCTAAAAACAAGGCTATACGATTGCCACTTGTTGAAAATGCCCTCAGATAAGGCAGCCTCTACCTTTTTAACGGTCTTTTGTTTTGCTGTTAATTTGGCATTTAATGCGTTGTTATCGACTAAGCGGTTAACATAATCAGCGGTTTTATTCATACTGTTCAAACCCAACATCAATGCCGCTGTCATCTATTTCTAAATGTTCAACATGGCCTGACTTTGTGTCAGAAGAACTTATTTCCACAAAATCGCCATTGCCAGCATCGAGCGCCGATTCAATTTCACTAGCCCAAGCGCCTAGCATTTCTTGTGCACTTTTGCTATTGATCAAATCATCGTCAAGCCAACCATCAAAAACGCTCGGCTTGCATTTAGAAAGTAACTCTTGTCGAATCATTTCAAGACCTGATTTATTTACTCTATGTGTTTTGATTTTCATAATATAATGCTCCTTATTGGCGGATAATAAAGTATTTGCACCCAAAAAGCCCCATTTAAGGGGCTGTAGTGGTTAAGAGGTGGGTTTATTCTTCGATTACTTCATCATCAATTGTGAATGTAATTGTTACCCTAGTGCCCCCCATATCAACGTAATGCGGATTGTAATCACAATAAACATTAGCAGGGCGTTTTTCTAGCCATTGATAGAATTCACTTTCTCGATACAAATCATCGGTTATTTTAAGCATTAGTTAACCCCTTATTGGTTATCGTGCAGCATTAGCGCGTAGTGCGCGGCTTTTATATGCATTTTTATAACGGCATCAACTGGCGCGCAGTCGGATTCTCTGCACACTTGTAAATGCCAGGCTATATTATTTAATTGCGTTTCAACCGTTGCCAAATAATCTGGCTTTTCTTTAACGTTAATATTCATAATTGACCCCTTAAAAAATGTTAGTGATAAGTAAAAAAATGATTGTGACCGCAAACCATGAAACGATAAACGGCCAAGAAAAAAGCGAAATGAAACGATTAAAAAGCGGCTTTTTAGGTGGTGGTGTTGCGGAAGGTTGCTGCATTCTGAAAACTTTGCCCGATTTGTCTCGGTATGCGATAGCGTCATTATTTAGATATAGGTATTCGCCATCAGATCGAAACGGGCCAATGGCGCAAGGGTCACCGTTTAAAAAGTTATCAATTACAGGCATTGGTAAGTGCTGGATAGTCATAATTTTCCCCTTAATGGTTAAAGAAATAGTGGCCGTCGGATTCCATGAAATCATAGGAGCAAGCGCGCCCGTATGCTTCATAGTCAAAATAAGGCTGAATGTTGTCGGGAATTTCTAAGCCATCCGCGCACATTTCGCCCAATTCGGTTTCATCGGAAAAATAACCAAAATAGTTATCTTCAATATTTTCGATACTAAGACCGAGAGAAACGCCAGCGTGGAAAACTTCAGCGTCGTAATGAGAGTTGTCAATAGCTGACATAAGGTGAAAAAAAGACTCATCAATGTGGTATTCTCCGACATATTCGTGCGGTATATCTTCATAATCGCAGACAATCCATTCTTCGCGGATTTCTCCATCTTTGCGCTCTTTAGTGATAGAGGTTAGCCACTCGCTAATTTCTTCTTGATGAACTTCAAAAGTAACGTGATCTAATTCAAAAGTTTTGCTAATGCATTTGCCGCCCACGTAATCCGACAGACTGTGGTAAGTAATATTGCTCATTTGTTTACCCCTTTAAAGTATTTGTTTACTAGATGAATAAGCGACGATAAAGCCGCCATAATTAAAAAACTGAAAGATAAGGCAATAGCTAAAGCGTCCATTATTTAGACCCCCATCGTTTGTCGTATCGGTTTAAGGTGCGTTGAATGTCAGCTTCACGGTTTAAACGTGCTTCGACTTCGTGTTGCATTTCGGCAACTTCAATAGGTGAAACGGGGGGAAGATTATTAGAATCAACGCTCCAATCATCGCAAGGCTCATTGGCTGGATTGTTATCCATTAAGTAAGCGTTAAAGCTAGAAAGATAATTCAAATCATCTGGGCATTGGATAGGGTGATCTGGTAACTGTTTCATAATCTTTTAATCCTTTTCTGTTTATACATTTAGTGTACCTAAAATACATTAAAGATACAAGAAAAAATGCAATAAAATACATTTATTTTCAGCTATTTCGGGCAATTGAGGCCCGTTTAAGGTCTAGTTATGTCAAAACCAATAGGACGACCCACGAAATACACAAAAGACATAGGCGCGCTTGTGTTTGATTTAATGGATGAGGGTTTATCTGTTGTCCAAGTAGCGAGAAAGCTAAACGTTGCAAGGTCTACTATTTACAAATGGGCAGAAGATAATGACGACTTTTCAGACACATTTACGCGCGCGCGAGAAGCTGGCGAGGCGTATTGGGAATACAAGTTTTTAGACATGATGCAAAGCCGTGCCTCAGATAGTAGCCAAAGCCTAATCAAACTGTATTTTGCTAACCGCTTTAAGTGGAGCGAGGGCGATAACGAGGCAGATCAAGAAAGGGCAGCCCCTCAAAGCGTACAGGTAGAGATAGTTGATGCGCGTAAAGCTGATTAATGGATATATCAGTAAACGTTCCACAAGGTAAGTTTTTAAACCTTGATAATAAGTACCGCGCTTTTGTTGCTGGCTATGGATCGGGGAAAACGTTCATCGGTTGTGTGGCTCAATGCTTAGACTTTTGGAAGTATCCAAAGATTAACCAGGCTTACTTTGCCCCGTCCTATCCACAGATCAGAGACATCTATTATGTAACAGCAGAGCAGGTTGCAGCGGCTTGTGGTCTGAGGGTTGAGATAAGAGAAGGCAACAAAGAAGTACACTACTATAATGGTCGAACCTATCGCGGCACGGTTATTTGTCGCTCTATGCAGCTACCACAGACAATTGTAGGTTTTAAGGTAGGCAATGCCCTAGTCGATGAGATCGACGTTATGGATACGAATAAAGCCTCTCTTGCGTGGAATAAAATAATTGGCCGTTTACGCTGGGAAGATGCCCCGAATAGAGTATCGGTTACTACTACACCGGAAGGCTATAAATTCGTCTATCAGCGGTTTGTTATGGATCAAACAGCCAACTATGGATTAGTTCAGGCCAGCACATACGATAACGAGACTAATTTACCAGAGGGATATATTGACTCCCTGGCAGATACATACAACCCTGAACTTAGAGCCGCATACCTTAACGGTCAATTCGTTAACCTATTCTCTGGTACGGTATACAAGTCATACGAGCGCAAGAAATGTGCAAGCCGTGAAACGATACAACCACGCGACCGCATCGCAATCGGTGTTGATTTCAACGTGACCAATATGAGTGGTGTTTGCTATGTCGTACGCGATAACGTATGGCACGCAGTCGATGAGCTAACGGGCATATATGACACGCCTGAACTAATAGCAACAATCAAACAGAAATACCCCAAACATCATATCCGCGTCTATCCTGATGCGAGTGGCGCAAGCCGCAAGACAGTGGATGCCTCAGTGTCAGACATAAGCCTATTGCAGTCAGCAGGGCTTGCAGTATACGCCCACAAGTCAAACCCCTTAGTCAAAGATAGGGTTATAGCTGCAAACGTTGCATTTGATAAAGGGCTGGTAAAGGTTAACGAGTTACTCTGCCCTGAGTTTGCCCGTTGTCTTGAACAATTAGCCTATGACGCTAACGGAGCGCCCGATAAAAAATCTAATCTGGATCACCTCCCCGATGCTGGGACGTATCCAATAGCCTACGAAATGCCAGTGGTCAAACCAGCCGCCAGCCTTTCTATAAAATTTGTGAGTTAACTTATGCCAGTAGATACGCAAAACGCAGACTATGAGAAGAATATAGAGACATGGCAACTAGTGCGCGATTGCGATGAAGGCGCAACAGCAATTAAAACCCGTCGAAGCACTAGAACGTTATATTCTGGCGGTATTGGGTCTGCTGCTGGCACGGCATACCTTCCAGCGCCCAATGCCCGTGATGGTAGCGATGATAACCAAGTAAGATACGATGCCTACCGAAGCCGTGCAAACTTTGTAAACTTTGTCAGCCATACCAAAGAGGGTATGCTGGGCATGGTATTCCGCAAGCCTACCGAAATTGAACTACCCCAAAACATAGATTACCTACTAGAAAACGCAAACGGTAACGGGTTGCACCTTGATCAAATGATTAAAGATGCAGCGTCCGACACTCTCTTAACAGGGCGTTATGGTCTGCTAGTAGATTATCCGCAGACTGAGGAAGGGCTAACACAAGCACAAGTCTCTACCGCTGGTCTCCAAGCCTCGCTATTAGCCTATCCAGCAGAATCTGTCATTAATTGGCGTTGTGAAGTTGTAAACGGGGTCAAACAATTAACATTGGTTGTGCTGCAAGAGCCAAGGATAGAACCCCTTGATAGCGATCCGTTCGACGTAGAACATTGTATGTACCACCGCGTTTTGTTACTGGTTGAGGGTGTCTACACCCAAAGACTATACGATGAGAACAACCAGCTAGTCTCTGATGACATCGTACCCCGAAAATCTAACGGCTCGACATGGGATGTAATACCGTTTGAGTTCATAGGCTCTGTTAATAACGATGAGACATCTGATAAAGCCCCCCTATATGACATAGCAGAAGTCAATATTGCTCACTATAGAAACTCTGCTGACTATGAGGAATCTAGTTTTATTGTAGGCCAGCCAACCCCTGTCATTGCTGGTTTAACGCAATCATGGGCTGATGATAATTTTAGCAATGGTATAGAACTTGGTTCCCGATCTGGCCTGTTACTGCCCCTTGATGCTAATGCATCACTACTCCAAGCTGCACCGAATCAGATGCCAGAGCGAGGTATGGAGTTAAAAGAAGAACAAATGGTCAAAATTGGTACGCGCATTATTCAAGACTCTACAGGTTCGGAAACAGCGGAAGCGGCAAAGATTCGATTTGCTGGTCAAAATTCTAAACTAGGCTCATTAATTGTTAACGTTGAACAGGGGTTTAAAAAAGCCCTTTCATGGCTTGGTGAATTTATGGGCGGTGAGGGTGACATTACCCTAGACATCAACAAAGAATTCTACGATGCGACTATTGACCCTCAAATGTTAGCGCAAGCAATGGTTCTGCAAGATCGAGGTGTAATCGGTAAAACTGATATTCGTGACCTACTGCGGAAGGGCAACATATTAGATGCTGAACGCACCGACCAAGAGATTGATAGCGATGCAGAAGTCGTCGAAATAGAGCCTGTCATACCCGTAGAACAAGAGATCGGCAATCAATAGCCCAAAACTGAGCTAAAAGTGCCGAACTAATATTAAGTGACCTTTCTGCCTATGGGTTTAGTAAGTAGAGCCAAGAAAATGCAACCACTTATTAATAGCGCGCCAAAATCAGACCTCATAATAGACTAGACAGAAAGATCGTATGAGCGTTTCTATTCATAAAGCGCGAGTGAATTTTTACATTTAAGGCCATAACTAACTAAACCGTTAGCATTATAACCCTATTTAAATTAACTAAAAACCCTCACAGAAATACACAAAAATGACCTGTTTCGTGCAGGTCTTTTTCCTTGACTTTTAATTAAGTCGCTCCAAAGACAAATATTTAAGAATTTAAGGGCTAGTCCCTTGATATGAGGCGGTCTGTGGCCGCTTGGTTTGTGACCAAAAAAAGGTAATACCCATGAGTGAAGAAAACGAAGTAGATGTAAATGCACTGCAAGAAGAAATTAACAGCTTAAAAGTCTCTAACGAGGAATTATCTAACCAGTTTCAAGCAGTCAAAAACAAAAACGATGAATTACTAACCGAAACCAAAAGCGCAAAAGAAGCAAAGCGCAAGGCCGAGGCTGATGCGATAGCGGATAAAGACCGTTTAGCAAAAGAAAGCGGTGATTTTGAGTCTTTGTACAAATCATCTTCCGAGAAACTTCAAACAACGCAACAAACGTTAAACGAACTGCAAGGCACGATCGAAACCGAGAAAAAAGGTAATGCTGCTATGAAAATAGCGGCTGATTTAGCCGAGGGTTCAAATGTTGACCTATTAAGCACTTTTATCAATACCCGACTGAAATATCAGGAAGGTGAGTTAAAGGTGACTGATGGTAATGGCAACCTAACAATTTCATCTTTGGACGATTTACGCAACGAATTCCAGAATGATTCACGGTTTGCCTCGCTCCTAAAGGGCAATCAATCTTCTGGTGGCGGTGCTACTGGTGGCAACAATAGTGGCAGTGCCGCAAAAACTAAATCACGCGCTGAATTTGAGGCGTTTAATCCAGCCGACAGAATGAAATACATCAAATCTGGCGGCACTGTTTATTAAAAAGGTAATTTAACATGGCTGAGAATACTATTACGGGTCTAGTCCCCGAAATTTACGAAGCGTTGGACATTGTTTCTAGAGAATTAACTGGAATGATCCCATCCGCTACTATGAACGCATCTGCAAATACTGCTCAAGTTGGGCAAGCTATTCGTGTTGATGTTGAACCTGCTGGAAACGTTGGAAACATCACCCCAGCAATGGTTGTACCTGATCCTACTGGGCAGACTTCTGGTTTTACCGATATTACTATTACTAAGTCGCGTGCGGCTGAGTTTGGTTTTAACGGAGAAGATCAAAAAGGTCTGAACACTGGTGCTGGATACGGAAGTGTACGTGCTAACAAAATTGCACAGGCTATTCGTGCTGTGACCAACGAAGTAGAAACTGATCTGTGTGGTTTGCAGTCAACTTTCTCTCGCGCTCACGGTGCTGCTGGTACTACTCCATTTGGAACAGCTAACGACTACACTGATGCTTCAAATGCACTTAGAATCCTGAAAGACAATGGTGCGCCTCTACAGGACAACCAGTTAGTGATTAACACTGCTGCTGGTGTAAACCTGTTAGGCAAGCAAGCAAACGTTGCTGATGCTGGAAGTGATTCTATCTTGCGTCAAGGTGTCCTTTTGGACATTAACGGAATGCCTATCCGAGAGTCTGCACAGGTTAATACTGTTGCTGCTGTTGGTACTTCTGCTAATGCTGTTACTACTGCTGGACACGCTGTTGGTTCTACTAGCATCGTACTAAAAGCTGCTGGTACTGGAACTATCCTAGCTGGTGATGTAATCACTTTTGCTGGCGATTCTAACAAGTACGTTGTAGTTACTGGTGCTGGTGCTGTATCTGGTGCAACTATTGTTCTTGCTGCCCCAGGATTGCAACAAGCACTTCCTGTTGGTGACAAAGCAATTACTATTGTTGCTGCATCTGCACGTAACATGGCATTTAATCGCTCTGCGATTGTTCTTGCTGCGCGTGCGCCAGCCCGTCCTCAAGAGGGTGACATGGCATCAGATGTAATCGTGATTACTGATCCACGATCAGGTCTTAGCATGGAATTCTCCATGTACAAAGGCTACAGAAAAGTACGTTATGAAGTTGGTCTAGCTTGGGGTGTTAAAAACATCAAGCCAGAGCATACTGCATTGTTACTTGGTTAAATAAGACTAGCCTCATCCTTTCGGGGGTGGGGCTTTTTATTGAGGTTATTATGGCAACAATCGTCGTTGAAACAGGTTCAGGCTCTACTACTGCTAATTCTTATGCGAGTGAGGCTGAGTTAGCTACCTATGCATCAGATCGAGGTCTTACGGTCACTGGAACTGCGGCTGTATTGCTAATTCGTGCGATGGATTACATAGAAAGTAAAGATTTTTTAGGTACTAAGGGTACAGAAGCGCAAGCCCTTATGTGGCCCCGTTATGGCGTAATGGTCAACAACTATTACATTGAAAATAACGAAATCCCCCAATTATTAAAAGATGCTCAAATGGAAACCGCTATTGCCGTAGGTGCTGGCGTTGATCCACTTGATAATCAAGCAAGAGAGACAGTAAAAGAGAAAGTTGGCAGCTTAGAGGTTGAATATGCCCAACAAGCTAGAGCCGTGACTTTTTTAAAGGCTGTCGATACCAAGTTAGCTAAATTAACCCATAGATCGAAGATGGTGAAGCGTGTTTGATTACAACTCGTTAAAAAAAACGGCCACCCAGTTAATTACTAACTTTGGTGCGGATGCAGTCATTACTCGACTGTCTGGACGTACATTTAACCCTGCAACTGGTGCATATTCGACAGGTTCAAGTACCAATTACACGTTAAAGGCTGTAAGAGCGCAATTTAACGCCTTTGAAAAGGCTGGAGACAACATTCAAGACAATGATGTGCGTTTATTAGCGCAATCAGGGGTCACAGTCCCAGTTATTAATGACACGTTAACGTTTGACTCGGTTACATATCGGGTTATGAGCGTTGCAACAGAATCCCCATCGGGTACGGACGTTTTTTATGACCTTCACTGCCGATCTTAAACAATTTACTAATAAAGCCACTGCATTTATTGTTGAAACCCCTAAAGAAGTAGCTGTTGAGTTATTTTCCGAAATCATCAAGCAAACGCCTGTTGGTGATCCGTCTTTGTGGAAAAGCAAACCTCCAGCAGATTACGTCCCTGGTAATTTAAAAAGCAATTGGCAATGCACATTAGGTTCACCCGCTTCTGGAATGTGGTCATTTGAAGACAAGTCTGAGGAAGCAACAATTTCGGCAATGAGATCAGTCATTGCAAGTTCTGCTCCAGATCAAGCTATCTTTCTTACTAATCTTTTGCCTTATGCACAAAGAATAGAATATGGCGCGCATTCATCGCAAGCGCCACAGGGAATGGTTCGCATTTCAATTGCTAAATTTGACCAAATGTTTAACAAAGCAAAATCAAAGGTTGCGGCATGAGTACAATATTTGCAGACATAAGTTCCGCGCTAGATTCAAGATTAAACACCCTTGCAGGGTCATCGCCTATTGCATGGGAAAACACAGTATTTACTCCTGTAAAAGATACGCTTTATTTGCGTCCTACTATTTTGCCAGCTTTGACAACTCAAGCGGCATTAGGAACAAGCGGAATCGACGAATATATAGGAATCTACCAAATAGATATATTTGCGCCTAGTGGTAAAGGGCGTGGCGAAGCAGAAACAAAAGCCGATGCAATAGCCGACCATTTTAAACGTGGTACAGATTTGTCTAGCAATGGAAAAACCATACGGCTTGGCAATGTATCAAGAAACACAGGAATACGGGACGAAGATCGTTTCATTATTTCACTCTCTATTAACTATATGGCTCATGTAACTCCGAGGTAAAATATGACTATCGCTACTGGCTCACGCCACAATCTATCCTATGTTGTTGAAGCAACATTTGGAACAACTCCAACTAATCCTTCATTTACGCCAATTCGTCACACTGGAACAACTTTAGGTCTGTCAAAAGATGCAGTTGAGTCAGAAGAATTGCGTGAAGATCGACAGGTTGCCCATTTTAGACATGGAAACAAGTCTGTAACGGGTGATATTAACTTTGAACTGTCTTATGGCGGTTTAGATGCACTTTTAGAAGCTACTTTGTGCGGTTCTTGGGCTACACACGTCCTAAAAGCTGGCACAACACGTAGAAGCTACACTGTTGAGCGTCACCATCAAGATATTGGTAAGTATTTGCGTTCTACAGGGTGTCAATTTAACACAATGTCGCTATCTGTTGCGCCAAATTCAATGGTAACTGGCTCATTTGGCATTATTGGCTCTGGTTTTACAACATCAGGCTCTGCATTAGGTAGTGCTACTTACAGTGCTGAATCTACAACCGCACCTTTTGACTCTTTTTCAGGTTCAATCACTGAAGGTGGTTCAGCAATCGCAATTATTACTGCACTTGAGTTAAACATTGATAACGGTATGGAAGCACTTTATGTTGTTGGCTCTGCTGACACGCTTTTACCGTCTATTGGTAAATCAAGCGTTACAGGTTCTGTTACTGCTTATTTTGAAAATACAACCTTGTTAGACAAGTTTGTTGCTGAAACTACATCTGCAATACAGTTTACGTTGACTGATGCGGCTGGCAATGACTACATCGTGCTGTTACCTAAAGTAAAGTATAACTCTGGCAACCCTGAAGTTAGCGGCCCTGGAGCAATTACAGTAACTTTAGATTTTGTTGCTCTCTATAACTCTAGCGATGCATCACAAATCAAAATTACTCGCGTACCAGCGTAATTTCATAGATCGAGGATTAAAATGGACATTAATACGCTATATACAGTAGACGCACATGAGGAAGGGGCTGAAATACGCATTGTAAGCCCCTTAGACGGCAAAGAAACCGATTTCTATATAACCATTCAGGGTGTTGATTCTAAGGCTTATAGAACGGCTGTAAGGGCATATCATAGAAAGTTGATTGCTGAAGAAGAGGGTGGTGAAATTGATCTAATTGTTGCCATTACTAAAGCATGGCGTGGACTGTCTCAAGGGCAAAAAGAAATACCTTTCTCGCCAGAAGCCGCTAGAGATTTGTACGTTAATGCCCCTAGTGTCGCAAGTCAAATTGATGCGTTTGTGTCCGACCGGAAAAATTTTATCAAAGGCTGATTAATGAGCTATCTAAGTATGCCAAGTGGCAATTTTGGTCGCGTGGCTATGATAAAGGCTCAAAAGTCAGTCGTATTGATAATCTTAATCAAGTTGCCAAGTCTATTGGTAAAAAACCCAAAGAATTAGAAGATGCGCCCAAGTTAGACCCAAAATTAATATATTTGTGGTCTATTTTTGTCGCACTAAAAAATTCTGCGCCAGATTGTATTACTTATCCTCAAATTACTGCTTATATGCAGATTTATGGTGAACTTTCGTCATTTGAGGTAGAGGCTATTACTGTTTTAGACGCTTTACACTCTCAAGAGATTAATAATTATGGTTGATAAAACTGAGCTAATAGTTGGCGTTAATACTGACGAAGTAAAAGAGGGAACCAAGAATTTAAAGGATTTTGGGACAACTGGCGAAAAAACGGAATCAAAGGTTGCTCGGCTAGAAAAAGCAACAGAAAAATTAAATGATGATTTTAAGCAACAGGCAAAAGCCGCTGGATTAAGTGCTAACGAAGTAAAACTGCTTGCGCTTAAAGATGCAGGGGCTACAAAAGAACAACTTGCATTAGCGCGATCTTCAATGGAGGTTGCTGACAAAGCCAAAAAACAAGCTAAAGCAGTAAAAGATGCTGCTATGTCAGCAGGGGCAACTGGTGGGCCATTTAGAGCTATGCGCGGCTCTATGCAGCAAGTTTCATGGCAGTTACAAGACGTAGCAGTTCAAGCGCAAATGGGAACAAGTGCCTTTACTATTATTGGTCAACAGGGGCCGCAAATGGCTTCTATCTTTGGGCCTGGAGGTGCTGTACTTGGTGCTTTAGTAGCATTTGGAGCAATGATTGGTGGTACTTTATATAACTCGTTAATTGGAACTGGCGAGGCTATGAAAGAGTTAGCTGATGATGCTAAAACATTGCGAGATAATTTTGACGATTTAGGGCCAGCCGCACAAGCATTCCAAAGATTTCTGGTCACTGAAGAAATTAGAAATGCAAAAGAAAATTTAGCTGATTTAAATGCCGAACTAGAAAGAGGTCAAAAAACTACTGTTACTGGATTTGGCGGACAACCTGGAGTAATCCAACAAACAAAAGTAAGCGAATCAGATGAGGATTTTGCAAAAAGGCAATTACTATTAGGTCAACAAATTGAGCGTCAAACAGCAATAATTGAAATGAAGCAAGAAGCTGTCGATAATTTAACAACAAGAACAGAAGATTTAATAGCTAGTTTAAATGAAGAAATAAGAGTTACAGGTAAATCCGAAGAAGCGGTTATAAGGGGAAGTCAAGCATATAAAGAAGCTACTGCAACCCAAAAGACAACGATTGACGGTTTAATAGCAAAAAATGTTAAAAAGAAAGAAGAGATTGAGCTAGATAAAGAAAAGATAAAGAACGACGAAAAAATAATTTCTATAACTGCTAATTTAAACAAAGTTGGTTTTAAAGGTGTTGAGCTATTAAAACTACAACAAGCAGAAAAACTAAAAGCATTAAAAGACGCTGGTGCATCAGGGTTGCAAATTAAAACTGCTGAAGATAATTTAGCAAGAGAAATGGATGTTGCTGTAAAAGCTGAAAAAATTAGGACAGATGCCGAAGCACTCCGTGAAAAAAATCGTCAAGATGCCGAAGCTAAAAAAGTTGCGGCAGAAAAAGCAAATACTCAAAACAGATTATTGCGGTTATCGCAAAATGCAATGAACGAACTGGCTTTAATTAACTCAATAGAACAGGAAAAGATTAACTTTGAGAACGAGCAACTTGCTTTAGAAAAAATAAGTAAAGAAGAACACGCTCAAGCAATTTTAGACATTGAGACAGCAGCGCAACAAAAAAGACAAGAGTTAAGAGAAAAAGATGCGGAAAGCCGAAAAGCAGACAGTGATAAAGAGATTGCAGAAGCTAAAGCACTTGCAGCAGCAAAAGCAACAATTGAAAATCAAGCCCTGCAATCCGCGCAAAACATAGCAACAAGTCTTCATGGTATTGCCGAAGAAGGCTCTAAAGAAGCTAAAATCCTATTTGCCATACAAAAAGCAATAGCAATTGCTCAAATAATTGTTGCGACAGAACAAGCGGCATTAGTAGCCTCAACCCAAGCAGCTATTGGTGGGCCATTTGCATGGCTTGCGTCTGTTTCAGGCATTAAAGCAATGGGTTATGCCTCTGCTGGTATTGTTGCTGGTACAGCTATTGCTGGAGGTCGAGCATTAGGCGGTCAAGTCAGAGGCGGTGAATCCTATCTTGTCGGTGAGCGTGGCCCAGAACTTCTGACAATGGGTACGTCAGGCCGTATTGCTACCAATGAAAACCTTAAAAATGCTGTTGGCGGTAATTCTGGCTCTGCTGTTACTGTTAATCAAACTATTAACGTCACTACAGGCATACAAAGCACTGTCCGAGCCGAAATTGTAACGTTGATGCCTCAGATTGCTCAAGCGGCTAAAGGTGCAGTAGCTGATGCTCGATTGCGTGGTGGTAACTTCTCTAAAGCAATGTCTGGAGCATAATCAATGACAACCTTATCTTTCCCTTCTGTAGCTGTGCAGAATATGACTATGCGCTTAAAGCGAGTCGTTGCAGTTTCAGAATCACCCTTTACTTTAGATACTCAAGTGTTTGCTCATCAGGGCGCGCGATGGGAAGCTGAAGTATCCCTTCCTCCATTAAGCCATGAACAAGCAAGATCGGTAGAAGCCTTTATTGTTGGACTTAAAGGCCGCGAAAACACCTTTACCTTTGGCAACCCTCTACACACTAGCACAGCCAGTGCAACAACATCTGGTGCGACTGCTATAAGAGCAGAATCTTTAACAACGACATCAACCGCATCAGCGGTTAGTGCTGGGACTTACTTTCAGCATGGCAGTTATTTATACATGGTAACTGCTGACAAATCTGCTGGCGCTGGCACTTTATCATTTCAACCCCCATTAAGACTTGCTATTGCAAGCGGTCAGTCTCTTATTTTTAATTTGCCAAAAAGCCTTTGGCGAATGGCCTCAAATGATGTTGGTTGGTCAATCAATTCTACATCTTTGTATGGTTTTACTTTTGCCTGTGAGGAAGCGTTATGAGTCGTGATTTAACAAGCGGAATGGTTAGTGTAACAACTGCTGATGTTGTTCGACCAGCTTACTTTGTCAGAATGCAGTTTGATTCAAATGATTCTCCTAGTTATTTAAATGTGTGGTCGGGTGTTGGTGATCTTGCTTATGGGGGCAATACCTACACTGGTGTTGGCGATCTTTTATCAATTGGTGAGATTGCAGAAAGTTCAGACCTTTCTGCGGCTGGCATTAGCGTTTCAATTACAGGACTTAAATCTGAATTTTTAGTAATTGCTAAATATCATCAGTACCAAGGCAGACCACTTACTGTGGCATTAGGTGCTTTTGATAGTTCAGGTTCGTTAATAGCTGATCCAACGGTCATGTTTTCAGGATTTATGGATATTATGACAATTACTGAGGGAGGGGATTCCTCAACTATTTCGGTATCTGTAGAGAATAAACTTATTGCCTTTGAGCGATCAAAAATTAGACGCTATACAGCAGAAGATCAAAAGATTGATCACCCTACAGACAAAGGCTTTGAGTTTGTAACTGCCATTGTAGAGAAAGAAATTATCTGGGGAAGAGCAACAGGCGCAGCAGGTGGTAGTGCAGGAGGTTCTGGCGTTAATGGTGGTGCAGGTAATAATGGTAGTTGGAATACAGCTTGATTATCGCTCACGAATGCCTAGCTAACGTAAAAGAAGATATTAAACCTCTGCTAGAAAAACACTGGAAATTAGTTGCTCTTAATCAAGGAACAATTAAATTAAATCCTGATTGGGAGAAGTACGCAGAGTTAGATGCAGCAGGGATACTAAGAATATTCACTGCCAGAAATCAAGGCGAGTTAGTTGGCTATTGTGTACTGGTTGTATCACAAAGCCTTCATTACAAAGATCATGTCTTTGCAAATAATGATGTTGTTTTCGTGTTGCCTGATTCTAGGGCAGGGGCAACGGGTTACAAATTAATTAAATTCGCAGAAGATCATTGCCGTGAAAATGGCATCTCTCTTTTAAACATCAATACTAAAGTTCATATCCCATTTGATAGCTTAATGCTTGGTATGGGATTTAATTTAATAGAGCGCATTTACTCTAAATGCTTTAAGGGTTAAGTATGGCACTATCGTTAATTGCAGGAATTGTAGCGGGCGCATCAACGGCTATAGTGACAGGGGCGTTTAGCTGGTTAGCTTTTGGCATTGTTGCTGGTATGTCGATGATCACGCGCGCTTTAACGCCAAAGCTAGATTTAGGCGCTCAAATGGGTGGCCGATCTGTAATGACCAGAGATGCAGCATCCTCTCGCAAAATTATTTATGGTCGTGCGCGTGTGGGCGGCAATGTTGTCTACCTTGAATCTACTGGCACTGATAACAAATACCTCTGGTTGGTTACTGCGATTGCAGGGCATGAGATAGATGCCTATGAAGAAGTCTGGTTTAACGATGAAAAGATTTGGAGTGGTGGTAATTTCACATCAGCTTGGGCTACGAATGGAAATTCAAGCACTTCACCTTATGTTGATTTAAGTTTCCATTTAGGTAATCAAACAACAGTAGATTCAGGCTTAGATAACGCATCTACAAAATGGACATCTAATCATATACTACTCGATACCGCTTACATGGTGGTCAAGCTAACTTATGACCAAGAGAAATTTGCCCAAGGTCTGCCAAATATCTCTAGTGTGGTACGCGGCAAAAAGGTTTGGCATCCTAATAACTCCTCTCCTGTATGGTCGCAGAACCCTGCATTGTGTTTAAGAGATTATTTAACTGACACTAAGTATGGTTTAGGCGAGTCGGCATCTAATATTGCTTCTATCAACACCGCTTTTGGCGTATGTAATGAGACTGTCGCTCTAGCCGCAGGTGGGACTCAGCCACGTTATACGATAGACGGAGTTATTGATACTGGCGATTCGTTAAAATCAAACATTGAATTAATGGTTGGTTCGATGGCTGGGCGTTTAATTTATGCTAGTGGTAAATTTGAGATTCATGCAGGTAAATACGTTGCGCCAACGGTAACTATTGATGAATCACAAATACTTGGCGAAATTAAAGTACAAACTAAACAGTCAAGACGCAACGGATACAATGCAGTAAAAGGCGTGTTTCTGTCTGAAGAAGATAACTACGTTTTAGCTGATTACCCTGCACAATTATCAAAAACTACAGCAGGGTCTTTTGTTACAGGTGATCGCTATAAAATATTAACTATCGACGGAACGGACTTTACGGCAATCGGTGCGTCTGCAAATACCGTTGGTTTAAATTTTACAGCAACAGGAGCAGGATCAGGTTCAGGTACTGCGTCATTATTCTTAGCAGAAGATGACGAACAGATTTATCTTGATATGCCACTGCCTTTAACAGTGAATAACATACGCGCTCAAAGACTTGCGCGGCTTGCTTTATTGCGATCCAGGCAGCAAGAAGCTATTACGATGGCTTGTAACCTGTCTGCTTTAAGATTTAACGTAGGCGATAATATTAATATTACCAATGCTCGACTTGGGTATAGCCAAAAAGTATTTGAGGTTACTGGCTATTCAACAAGTTTTGATAGTTCTGGTGAAATAATTATTAATGTGCAAGCAATAGAAACCGCATCCTCTGTGTGGGATTGGAGTTCTACTGATGAAGAGGTTTTTCTAGGTGGAGGTGAAGTTGATCTATATGACGGCAGCTTTACCGAAAGACCTGCAAGTATTGCCGTTGCCCCTGATAGCTATATGGGTGAAGATGGTACATTCAGACCTTATTTTAGCGTTACTTGGCCTGCCTCTGTTGATGCCTTTGTCGATCATTACATAGTTGAGTGGAGAACAGGGTCAGGTGATTACCTTTCCCAAGCAACAAGAACGTCTCCATTCCAAATAACTAATTTGCAAGATGGTGCGTCCTACAATGTTCGCGTAAAAGCTGTTAATGGTTTAGGTGTTCAAAGTCTAACAAGAGATGCAACGCCAACTGCTGCAACTGATACCACCGCCCCATCTGCTCCCTCACTTGTTTCTGCAAGTGGTGAATTTGAACAAATAACTATTAATTGGACTAATCCTACTGTTGCTGATTTTAGTCACGTTGACGTTTATCGCTCAACTTCCTCTAGTGGTACTTATGCCGTAATCGGGAAAAGTGCAGGAACTAACTTTACTGATACTAATCTAGCGGTTGGAGTAACCCGATACTATAAGCTAAGGTCTGTTGATTATAGCGGCAATGCAACAAAAGATGGTTCTGGCAACCCTGTATACAGTTCCATTGTTAACGCGACAACAACGCAAGTTCCTGTCGGTGGCATTGCTAATGATGCTGTTGATACCGATCAAATTGCTGATGATGCTGTTGATACCGATCAGATTGCTGATGATGCTGTTGATACAGGCCAAATTGCAGATGAAGCTGTTGAAATTAATCAAATTGCCGCTACATTGCAATCAACAAATTATTCTTCTGGTTCATCAGGTTGGAAAATACAAAAAAGCGGTGCGGTTGAATTTGAAGAAGCAACTATTCGTGGTGAGATCGTAGCCAATACAGGCGAGATTGGCGGTTTTGACATTGCAGGTACTTACCTAAAAGATGCCGCTAACACTATGGGGCTGTCCTCTGTTGCATCTAGCGCGGATGATGTGCGGTTTTGGGCAGGTAATACGTTCGCCAACAGAGCCTCTGCACCTTTCTTTGTTACTAAAAGTGGAGCGTTAAAAGCAACTGAGGTAACTGTATCTGGTACTGCTCCGCAAATATCTATTGGTACTAATAGTTCTGACACAATTACTTTAAGCACTGCTTCTGATTATCGTTTGTGGGTAGGTAGTTCTACGCCTGAGTCAGCTAAGTTTAAAATCCACAAAGATGGAACGCTTACAGCCAAGGGTATGCATCTTCAGGACGGTAGCGCCAGTGCCTATTTTGGCGCGGATGGTTTTACAGACCTTGCTTACTCCCAGATAGCGACAAACACTCAATCAAGAGTAAATGTTTTTGAAACTAGCAATAATTATAATTTAACTGGGACAGGGCTAAATGCGTTAAAGGTAAATTTGACAACAAGCTCATCACTTACAATTACCGTAAAAGCGTCAAACTTATTTTCTGGCTTATCTACAGGGTCAGTTACAGGCGGTTCAGCGGCTTCAGTAGCAGATGCCATTGCAGATATACCAGACAACTTTACGCTTGCATTACAAAAATCAACTACATCTGGAACAAGCGGATTTAGCGATTTAGTGACACAAACATTTACAAAGGTAACAAGCGGCAGTACTTCAGCAACGACTTACTTGGTAGAGTCCACAGCTTACGTCCCCCCAGGTACAACAAACTTTGCAACACAAGCAGAAGTAAACATAACCAATTATGCAAGTGTTAGTAATTTAAACGCAGATGGTGATCGTGTTCTTGAAAACACATCTACCTACGCAACTGGGGCAGTATACTTTAGAGTTTTATTGTCAACGACAGACACAAGTTACGACTCAACACTAAATAACATAATGAATAATTGGCCTCGTGTTTTGTCTATAAAAGATAACGGAGCAACTGGTTTTACTGTTGTAAATGACGACCCAAACAACCGAGAGATTACTCAGGCGGCTGGTACAGGTGATATAACTAGTGTAGTGGCAGGAACCAACCTAAACGGTGGCGCTACAAGCGGTGTAGCTACACTAAACCTTGACAGCACCATTACAGGCGATCATACCTTCGAGGATAATTTAGTTATTGAAGGTAATCTTACTGTCCAAGGAACAACGACAACTGTTGATACTGATGATTTAAATGTAAAAGATAAAAACATTACCTTAAATTACTCTACTGGCGATTCGTCAGCGAATGCTAACGGTGCAGGTATCACCATTCAGGATGCGGTTAATTCCACAACTAACGCGACAATCTTGTGGGACTCAACTAACGACAAGTTTGATTTCAGCCACAAGCTAACTACACCCAGTTTAGATGTAGGTGGCAACATTACCGTAACTGGAACCGTAGATGGAGTAGACATATCTACAAGGGATGGAATATTAACTACTACAACTAACACCGCTAACTCAGCTAACACTACAGCCAATGCCGCATTGCCGAAAGCGGGTGGAACCCTGACAGGCACTCTTGATAGCAATAGTAATATTGAAACAACCCTTGATATGAAGGCAAGGATACTTTACAGCAGTGCTACCAATAACACTTATCTTGATCTTGGTTCTGACAGTGTTTCGGCAGATTTAAATGCATCGGGAGCGGTAAATCTTTTAATTGGTGGTGCAACAATATTCCAAGCTCGCTCTACTGGAGTTCTTATAAACTCAGGTGGGTTAATGATGGGCGGTTCTCTTACGGAGGTCATAGACTCTAGTAGAAACCTAACCAACATAGGAACTATCTCTAGTGGGGCTATTACAGCAACAAGCGCATACGGTGGGGGCAGTGGAGATTACATTAATGTAACAACTCCTCCTTTAAGAATTGATGGAAGTACTACCTACTGGAGAATTCCTCACGAATCAGGTCATGCAAGTGTTTCGGGTGTTTATGGTTATGAAACTGGAAAAAATGTTTACTGGGGTGAG
>Ga0206130_10003172_pt1 | contig 21909 bp, 6 predicted proteins | sample Helgoland_Spring_9_FD_148637 | JGI IMG/M metagenome (GOLD analysis project Ga0206130, IMG submission 148637) | Pelagic subsurface seawater microbial communities from Kabeltonne, Helgoland, North Sea - Helgoland_Spring_Bloom_20160512_1 | ecosystem: Environmental > Aquatic > Marine > Epipelagic ... | reverse complement strand
ATTCTATCCGGTAAGTGAAAGCTTTTCGATGAATGGATATTGGCTAGCCTTTTGTCTGTTTGCATTGTATTTGTTTATGACTATGTATACCGTTCCCTATAATGCCTTGATTTCAGAACTTGGACATCAGAAGGAAGATCGGTTACGAATAAGTACTGCTATTTCTTTGACCTGGGCTTTGGGTTTTGTAATCGGTAATCTTGCCTATTCTTTGCCCTACGTGTTTGTTTCTAATTTTGGATATACAGAATCTGCTGCGTTTCAATTAGTCGTTGGTATTTTTGCTGTTTTTTCATTCTTATGCTTGCTGAGTCCTGTTTTTTTTCTAGATGAGCATAAATACGCGGTACAAAATTCAAATGAGACAAATTGGCGCATATCCCTCAAGATGGTTATGCGGGATAAGAATTTTAGGATCTTTTATCTTGCGGATACAATTTTTTGGTTTTCATTAAATATGATTCAGATTGGTATTGCTTATTATGTGACCCTTATTTTTGAGATGGATAAAAGCATGGCAACTACCTTTATGATGCTTGCCTTTTTTAGCTCATTGGCCTTGTATTATCCAATCGGAAAACTGGCAAAGCGTTTTGGTAAAAAGAAAGTGATATTAAGCTCTCTGATTTGTTTCGCTATTACTTTTTTAATGTTGTTTGCAGTAGATTATTTACCAAATATTAGTGGGGTGCTCTTTTATGTTCTTGCCCTTGGAGCAGCATTCCCTCTAGCCGTAATGGGTATACTCCCTAATGCACTAATAGCGGATATCATTCACGATTCAAAGGACGCACAGGAACAAGCGCTTTCAGGGATGTATTACGCTATTAGGAACATGATGACAAAATTTGGTGTTTCTTTTGCTAACCTAGTATTTCCAAGTTTATTACTTTTGGGGAATTCTATCGACAACCCATTCGGCGTAAAATTATCTGCTCTTGTAGCTATGGTATTCTGTTTGGTCGGGTGGTTTGTTCTTAAACAATTTAAAGAACCTGCAAAGGCTTAGAATATGAATCAAAAAGGATTAGGAGAAACCAAGTTTGATTTCAAGGGACAGACTGCTTTTTATCGGGGCAAAGTTCGGGATGTTTATAGTTTTGGAGATCAATTGCTAATGATTGCCAGTGATCGTATTTCTGCATTCGATCATATACTTCCTCGACCGATTCCCCACAAGGGGCAGGTCCTGAACCAGATAGCGGCTTACTTTTTGGATGCCTGTTCTGATATTTGTCCAATATGGTTGGAGTCCACACCAGACCCGAATGTCGCCTTAGGCAAACGTGTAGATCCTTTTCGTATAGAAATGGTAATCCGAGGATATCTTACAGGGCATGCTTGGAGAACGTATAAATCAGGTGAACGAATCTTGTGCGGTGTATCCATGCCTGATGGATTGAAAGAACATGATGCTTTTCCTACGCCTATCATTACTCCTGCTACTAAGGCGGACGAAGGACACGACGAGGATATTTCAAGAGAAGAGATCATAAAACAGGGAATCGTATCTGAATCTGATTATATCAAGCTTGAGCAATATACTAAGGCTTTGTTTTTGCGAGGAACAGAAATGGCTGCAAAGCAAGGCTTGATTCTAGTAGATACTAAATACGAATTTGGTAAGATAGGTGATGAGATTGTTCTTATTGATGAAATCCATACACCAGATAGCTCGCGCTATTTCTATGCGGAGGGCTATGAAGAGCGTCAATCTAAAGGGGAGCAGCAAAAGCAACTTTCAAAGGAATTTGTACGTGAATGGTTGATGGATAATGGATTTCAGGGGCTCGAAGGGCAGGAAATGCCAGAAATGCCTGATGCCTTTGTTCAGGAGGTTTCAGAACGATATATAGAGCTTTATGAAAAGGTCACTGGCTCGAGCTTCGAAGCTGCTGATATTTCAAATATTGAAGGTAGAATAAAGAATAACCTCAAAGGAAAATTTGAGATTAAATAAAAAAATCCCCCGCATATTCTGCGGGGGATTTTTTTTATCGTAGTAAGAGCACTGTACCTATTTTTAAAACCTTTCCATTCTTTGTTTCTGTCCCTACCCATTCACGGCCGTCCTGGAAGACTGCATATACTTTCCAGACATAGGTGTCTTGAGGTAGGTCCTGCCCATTATATGTTCCATTCCAACCTTCTGCAGGTGATCCATCATATAAAAGTGATGTTTCCCAAAGTAATTGCCCATAGGTTGAGAAAATTTGCAAACGGTATTCACTTAAGCCTATTCCTTTCGGAAGGAAAAGAGTAGCCTCCTGATTTCCATAATCTGGCGTAAACGCATTGGGTACATATAAACTACCGAATAATGGAGGTACTATGTTTATTAGAGTATCATGTTCGCATCCATTATTATTGGCTACGTTCAAGCGTATATCAACAGCCTGACCTTCAAAATATCTATGTATTGGATTGATCTCCGTTGTGAGCGTACCATCCCCCAAATCCCAGTTATGTTGATCTGCATGTTCAGATAGACTAATGAACTGTATACTTTGAGCAGGTTGACCATCTGGGTTTTCTTCCCAAGTAAAGTTAGCAAGTGGCTGTAATAAAACCTCTACTTGACTCTCAAGGGTAAGTGTGTCAAAGCATCTATCCATATTTCCTGTAATGAGCGAAATATCATAGTTGCCTGCTTCTTGAATTGTTATAGTTGGATTCAATCCCCCCTCATTATAGATACTGTCCCCGATCATCCATACATAAGACTCTGCATTGAATGCAGTGGATACTGGTTGGAAACTTACAGGTTGACAATCACTAATAGGTTCAAGTTCAAAATCGGAGAACGGTTGTTCAAATAACTCAATGGTTTTACTGATAGTGTCTTTACAGTTGAATTGAGTAAAGCTAATCAGACTAATATTCTGAATGCCTGCTTGATTGAATGTGTAAATTGGGCTGTTCAGATTTGTGAAATCAGTATTGTTAAAATTCCACTCAAAACCACTGGCATCTGTACTTTGCTCATTGAATTGAACCTGAGCAGGTAATCCGCAAGAATCTAATAGAGTCATTTCAAAATCACTTCCCGGTAGCGGATAGGCAGTAACTATATTAAATACCGAGGTATCCGAGCAACCATTTGTATCTGTGCTGGTTAGCGAAGGATTATAGCTTCCTGCTAATTCATAATTGTGCAGGGGTGTAGATGATATGGATGTGTTTCCATCACCAAAGTCCCAGAGGTAATAAGTAGCGCCTTGTGATTGGTTGTCAAATGATACAGATAATGGAATACATCCCTCCGCTCCATCAAATGCGAAACTTGCTTCTGGAAAATCATAGATACTTAGATTGCTGGAGAAGCTTGATTTACAACCAGAATCATTCTTGGTTCCAATTAAGGTTACTGAATAGTCGCCTGGTTCAGGGAATAGGAATGATGGATTGACTAGATTCGATGAATCTACAGAACCAAAATACCACTGGCTTCCTGAAAGGTCCAAAGACGTATTTGTGAATTCAATAGCTTGGTTGGAGCAAAATGGTCCTGCCGATTCAAAAGAAACGATTGGAGCTTCCAAAACAGTGATTTCGATTTCACTGCTGTCCGTTGCACAACCATTGTTGACGAATTGTTTGACAAGGTACACTCCTGTGCTATCAAAGGTATGTACCGGGTTTTCTACTGTACTTACATTTCCATCTCCAAAATCCCACTCTATGAAAACACCAGGGGTAGAATAATCATCAAAATTCACTTCAAAAGGCGGGCAGCCAGAGGAGCTGGAAGTATTGAAATTTGAGTTTACTATAATTGGAGATACTGTTAGGTACTGTGTTAGTGTATCAGAGCCACAGCTGTTTTCTGTGATCAATGTAATAGGATAATCTATCGGTAGCGTATCTACATCGTAGAGTTGCTCTCCTGGATAGGGATCTGTGCTCAAGGAGTCATTCCCAAAATCCCAAAAATAATTTAAGGGTTCCCCATAGCTTACATTTTCAAATTGTACTTGGTATGGATCACAAACTGTATCAATCATAAATCCAAATTCAGCAACAGGGTAGGGGTGTATAAGGATAGAATCGGATAAAGATTCAGATCCACATAAGTTGCTGACCGTAAGGGTTACCACATAATTTGTATCAGAGAATATAGATGCCGGATAGATTACATCAAAATCTGGTGTTTCCTGAGCTGAGCTTTGGCCATTGCCAAAGTCCCAATAATATTCTGGATCAAAGGCAATAGTCTGATCTATAGGTTCCAAAATAAATCCATCACAACCCTCACCTTGGTTCAAGGTGAATGCTATGTCTGGTGCTGAAACAATCTGGATTGGAACGGATAGCGTATCCTTACATCCAAATCCTGAAGTTGCAATCAATTGAATATCATAAGTACCTTCATTGGAATAGTTTGTACTTGGATTTTCTTCCATTGAAAATAATGCATTCCCAAATTTCCAGCTATAACTGACTGCTTCTGAGGTGGTATTTGTGAAATTTACAATGCTGTTTATACAAGGTGGTGAGTTGATTTCAAAGGCAGCAATGGGATTGGGATGAACAATAATAGTACGTTCTGCAAAGGAGGAACATCCAAGTTCTGCTATCGTGTAGGAAATAATGTGTGTGCCTGCTCCTGCTTCTTTAGGATCAAATATGCCATTTACTGAATCGACTATACCTGGTCCTTGCCAGGTCCCACCACTTACAGATGCTCCATTTAATTGAAAAGCTTCTTCATTGTTACAAACTTCTAGATCAGGACCAGCCTGGACTGCTGTAAGGTCAATTACATCAATAATAATTTCATCCATTAGTTCGCAGCTACCACTTCCAATCATGTAGTTCAAAATATGTGTACCTGCTCCTGCTATATAAGGATCGAAACTACCATTTGGATTAGTGATACCGGAGCCTGACCATACTCCATTTGCAGGCGTGAATCCATCCAATTCATAAATGCCCTGGTCAATACAAAGTATATTGTCATCTCCTGCATTGATGGAAGCAGCTTCAATGACTTCAACGGTGAAGTTGACAGAATCCGTACACATGTTTTGATCGGTATAAGTATAGCTTAGGTTGTATATTCCTACACCTCCCGCATCTGTAGCATTGAATTGATTGCCGTTAACTAATCCTGGACCAAAATATTGGCCACCTGCTGGGTTTGGTGTTGGTAAGCTTAGGTTACCGGGTACTAGGCAAAAGCTTACATCACTTACATTAAGACTAGGCAGGGCATTTACTGTTAAACTACTTATTTCAGAATTTGAGCAGCCATTTGCTCCACTATAGGTGTATTCAAAATCGTAGACACCTGCGCCATTTATTGCTGGATAAAATGTACTATCGTTAAATATTACTACCGATAATGGAGACCAGTTGCCTCCTGTAGGTGAAGCGTTAAGACTTATGGAATCCAATGAAGCACAAACTGCTTGGTCTTCGAGCATTATCGCTGGAATATCCAGAACCTCTATATTTATACTTTCATTGGTGTTGCATTCGCCAACGCCGTAGGCATAATTTAATGTAAAAATACCTGGGCCTGAAATCGCCGGATCGAAGTTACTTTGATTACTAATTCCTGGTCCTGACCAAATTCCTCCTTCTGGAAGGGCTTCAAGGTTTAGGACTTCATTGTTGAGACAGATAGAGCTGTCTGCTGGCATAGAAAGAGCCGTTGGTTCCTGTATGATGAAGGTGTCAACCGCTGTATTACTGCCGCAGGCATTTTCTATGAAGATTTCAATACTGTATTGTCCAGGCTGATCATAGATCAATATCCCAGGGATAGAATCTGTTGAAGCTCCTGTTGGATGGTCAATGAAAGTCCATTGGTAGGAGTTGATAGAGTTTCCATTGGATAAGTAGCTTGTAAAATCATTTAGATTTAATTCAAGTCCTAAGCAGTCATCTGGGATAGGATCTAGAATAACTTCCGGCGTGCCCGCAACAGTAAAACTAGTATCCCAACTTACGCTGGCACAGGTGTTTTCAGCACTAAGAGCAATATTTACAAGTCCACCATCTTCAATAATTAATTCAATATCTTCACTTGTTTCGGAGTAACCGTCACCAAGTGTGAATGTTCCATCAGTACTAATATCCCAAAGGTAGATCAAAGAATCTCCTAGTGAATTATTATCCAAGAATACAGCAAAAGGTGCACATGGATTTTCACTGGCTCCAGCTGACCCGTTAAGGTCATCTATTTCAAAATAGGTTAGTGGGGGTTCTTCTATAATAATGGTATCACCAGTAGCGAAAATCCCACATGCTGGCGAGTTTACCAGCATTTCTATAAAGAAGGTGTCCGCTTCAGAGAAGGAGATCTGAATCTCATTCGATCCAAATGGTGAACCTGAGATAATGTTGTAAGAGCTTGTTGATCCAGATGCCGATTCTATAGTCCAACTTGCCAGCAACTCGCTTACGCATTCTGAGGGAGAACCTCCAATGACTTCAAGTGCAGTAGTATTGTTGGTGAATGTTATGACCTGCTCTGTACAAGTGATCGTTGTGTCAAAAAGTATTTCTGGACTAGGCCCTTCAGATATTTCGATAGGTTCAATTGTTGCAGAAGATGAATTACATGGATTGTTGGCGATGATTTGCACATCATAGGCATTTTCGTAATTTCCAGTGCTTGTAATAAGTCCACAAGAACTATCGTCGAAGGTGTGGCTGTAGGTTGCTGGGATATTGGTTTGGTCATAAAATGCAACCTCTTCTCCATTAATATATATTTTATATTCTGTACCAGTAGGATTATCTAAGTAGTTAAGAATAGGAAAGTCAACAGTAGCTGGTGCACAAAGACCAACCGTGTTTCCTGGAGTTGCAAATCCAATAGCTGGATTAGACCCCTTGTAAAAAGTATAAGATTTAGCAGTATTACAGCTATTCTCGTTACTTATGGCTGTTATGAGGATTGTGTAGTATCCTTCATCCTCAAAGGCATGTTCAATTGTGCTTATTGGAGAGAACTCTTCTGGAGTAAATGTTTCGAAGTTGCCATCTCCCCAATCTACTTCATATGCACTTACAGGGTTTGTAAGTGGAGCGAAATTAAAGATCTTCACAACAGCTCTATCTTCTGCTACGCATGATTTTAATAAATTACCATTCAAAGAGATGTTACTGATCAGAGGAATACCGATGTCTATTACTGGAGCATTGATTACCTGTATGTCAAGGTTGTTACATGGACTGCCATCCTGAAGCAGGATTATATTAACCAAGGAATCACTCTCTAGGTAATCCATAGAGAAAATGGCGGTATCACCACTTATAATATTTGATGCATCCCCACCGATGTCCCAGGAGTAAATACTTGAAGCGTTCGGATTATCAACTAATAAAGTTACTGTTTGAAATTCGCATATTTCCGTTTGCGAAGCAAGGATTTCGCATTGCGAAAAGCTTATAGAGGGGCCTATAATAAGGCCAATAAGGAGTATGTATAATTTTTTCATTGTAAGATTTTGAAGATTAGAAGAAGCTTTTACAGTCTAAAATTCGGTTTCGGTTACGACTGCCAAATCCTTTTCCATTGCCAAAGATTTGTTTGGAAATATTATAGGTGAATTGAAGCTCGAAAATACTTCCTGCGGCAGGCCCTAGACCGGTACTGTTAAGGTCAAAACTTAGGCCTATGAACATTTCAGGTGTTTCGCCTGAATTACTTCGAGCTCCTTCAACATAGACTCCTGAGCCAAAGATTAAGCTATTGGTATGTATTGGGTTTGGGGCGAAAATTCTATTTTGATAAAACAGCGATAGATAAAGATTACCGAGTAGGGCATATGCTCCAAATGTTCCAACCATTATATTGGTTTCTCTATCTAGTAGTTGATAGCCCTGGGTGTCTAATTTGAAATTTGGTGAAAAAAGAATTTGTTTACCTCCTGCTGATACTGGGCGGAAGGGTATAAGGAGGCCTCCATGTAAGGTTCCTCTCGGGGCAACGGACCAGTCCCTATTCAAGAAAGAATCATTACCCTGAGCAGAGTTACTAAACCAATAGGGTAGGTGGTGGAATGAAACTCCGAGCATAGAGCGAACCTTTCGGAAGGAACGCCTTCCAAAGGACCAGTCGCCTTCCCGCCTCCAAACGATTCCAAAGTCTACATCTCCAAATGTTACTTGATCACGAACAGGAACAGCCGTACTTTGATTTATGATACCGAATATAGGATGTAACTCATCTGTAAAAGTGAGTTTGTCCCAATCAATAGATTTTTCTGAAATCTTAGTTTCAAAGCCAAAGTGAATATTATTTTTCTTACCCGGTATTGTATAAGAAAATGCAAGCCCAGCAGATGTGGTTGCTAATTGAGCAAAACCCTCAACATTACGGTGAAGATGTAGTCCTACCCCCATTTTGGCAAACGGAATCTGACTACTTATATTGACATCGTAGGTCCTGAAACCCTTATCAATAGCTAGCCATTGCATTCTTGAGCTGGCATTGAGAAATAAGCCTTTCTCTAATCCAGTGAATGCCGGATTAAGGTACATTCTATTGGCATAAAATTGGGAAAAGGAAGGATCTTGGGCTTTTAGGTTCAGTGATCCAGTGCTTAAAAGTATTATCGCAAACAGTAGTTTTCGAAAAATACAACCTTGGGGGAAAACTTGCATAATTAGATTTTTTGTTATCAAGGTAATGTCTTGATAGGCTTATCTTGTTTGAACGCAAAATATAATAAATGCTCGACTTATAGTTTATTTTTGTATATAAAAAAACACCTACACAAAGTGCAGGTGTTTGAAAAAATCTAATCGCCTTTAAAATATATTTTTATGATACATAGTCACTTAAGTATTGAAAGTGCGGTCCAAGTTTGCCATTTTTAGCAATAGTTGCTCTATCAATTAAAGGACTATCTTTTTTTAATAATTCATTTAAAACAAATGATACGAATTGTTGTCCAAACGACATTGATGCATCCCTAGGCATTTCATTGGGAAGGTTGTCAATTGTCATCATGCAGATTGCATCATCATCTTTCCAGGAACATTCTTCCTGTGTATTTTTATTGAAACCAAATAAAGGATCAGCAATTGTGCTGGCTTTGATGGTTGTCGGAACAGAAGCGACAGGAGCAATATCACAGGTTACATCTGCAATGACTTTTATCGAAAATGCCTTGTCTTTAAGGTCATTTAGCGTGAAAAGTGCTGGTGCAGAATTGTCCCAATACATGCCATTTATAAGTATGTCGCTTTGCTGTTGGAAAGGTAGAAAATTAGATTTAAAATTTTCAGGGTTTTTATAAAATTCTTTTTTGGTGAAAGCGCCTCCGTCTTTCTTTTTTACATATTCTAGGCTTGATATTTGAGTGAAAACAGGCTCAGAATAGGATTTGTTTAGGTATTCAGATGGGCTTACCTGTCTGATATTCATATCTTTTAAGACCTCTGCTGCGCCAGCGCTTACTCTTCCAGTTCCCGTGAGTACTATCCTAACTGGAGGCAGTTTTAAGTTTTTGTAAACTTCCTTAGCTTCTTCATAATCTGCACAGTCATTCATACGTTTTAAATCGTAGGAACCCGTTTTTAAACCATAAGCCAAGATGCCATTATGAGCACCTACCATTCCAGCAAACTTGCCGAAGGCGATTATTCTTGAACCTTCTTCATTGGTAAGTACTTCGTAGTCTAAAAGTTGAATGTTCTTTTTTAGTACTTCTTGGAGCAATTCTTTATTGTAGGCTTGTTTTTTGATCGTGTGTGAGAAAAAGAAATACTTCTTATCTGAAATCAGGTCTTTTATCTTTACTTCCTTTACACCCATAAGTACGTCACAATCTGCGACAGAGTCTACTAGTGTAATTCCTTTAGCAAGGTACTCTTCATCTGTAAAGCATCTGCTTTGAGAGCGTTGAACAACCAATTCGACAGGAAAATTATCTATTATTTCTTTGCAGTGGGATGGGCTTAGCGGTACGCGGTAGTCTGGTGGTGTTTTCCCTTCTTTAATTATTCCGATCTTCATAGTACAATAATATATTGATTGCTGTAAAGGCAGCAAATTTTGGTCATTCTTTGCGACTGCAAATTATAAAAAAAAGCCGAAGGTATTCTCTGAAGGCTTTACTATTATTCTGCAGGTCTAAGAATAAAATTTAATTCATGCTTAATTTGTTATTTTTTATAGACGTATATATTTGGTTTGTAGTGTTTTTAGTGCTTTTGTTGTCTTTTTGTAAAATATAGTAGCACAAATAAATTAGCTAAAGTTGAAAAAAAATAATATTTTTACGGTCCTTCTGGGAACTTGTAAGCACACCAGAAGGTTTTAGTGTTCGCATTTGGGGACGTAATGGAATCGACAGGAACGACTTTCGATTGGTAAGCATGCCGGAGAAACATTGCTCACTCCGTCAATAAATGGTAATGGACTTTTTACATGGCAATTCTAATTATGCCATTGCTGCCTAATTCTAGGAATTAGATAGCTTTTATGCTTCTTGCTTGATGCCTAATACACAGCAGGACCGCATATCAACAACTCTTAGGCTGGCTGAAAGGAGTATCTCCTCCGGACGGTAAGATTTCAGAGGTTAAGGCAGTTGTCGGTTTGTTTATATACCTATCAGCAGCTCGAAAATTCAAATATAATCTAAGCATGTAGAAAGCCCTTTGATGCTTTCGCTGGACGCGAGTTCGACTCTCGCCGTCTCCACAAACTAAACCCAGCAATAGATTCTATTGCTGGGCTTTTTTTTAAGATCTTAAAACGAATTCACTAGTCTTCTTTATTTTCTTTCAGTCTTGAATATACATTGATCTTTTTGATCTTATCTCCCGCGAATTCAATATCATGCACATGGTGTTCAAGCGTTTCATTTCCTTCTTCGTCTACATCTGTTAGGTCATTCCCAGTTGTCAACCAATGTGTCATCACACCCTCTTCGTTATTTCCTGAATTAGTGATCATCCACTTAACCTGCCATTTTGGATTTCCTGTATCAAACCAGTTTTTAAGCAATTCCATGTGTGCTTCAGTTCCTTTGATTACGCCTCCATCTGGAGTATAACCTTCCCATCCTTCAGCATTGATAGCCGCAATCTTTTCTAGATTCCGATCATTATGTGCTACTATATAATCAAGCCATATCTGTTCTAGTGCAGTATCACCTGCAACAAGTGGACTTGATTTTCCATCATCTGCTATGGATGAGCCTATAATAGTAGGTTCGGTATTTTCAACTGCTGCTGGAGCTTCTTGATTTTCACAGGAAACAAGGATCATAGATAATGCTGCAAAGGCTAAAAGTTTTCTCATTTCTTAATTTTTTAGAATGGTTAATTAAACTGAATATGATATGGTTCTAGTCTCTTAGTTTAAGGCTTTGATTTCCAAACCTTTATGGTTTGTTAAAAGTTTCAGAGAACTGTCTAACTATATGAATAACAATTGTTTTACGCTTATTTCTAAGAAGGGAGGAATGAAAATACTTAGAGGTATGCTTCTCTGTAGCATACATTCACTTGTACGGGTATAAAAAAAGGAAGCTAAAATTAATTAGCTTCCTTTATTAGAATGAAAGATTATAATTTGACCATCTTTCTGGTAATTAAGTAGCGGTCAACTTCCAGGGTATAATAGAATACACCTCTTGGAATATCTTTAATGAGGAGTGTGTTATTCCCCTGTGAAAATTCTGAACTAAATTCAGAGACTATTTTTCCGTTAAGGTCCCTTATCGTCAAGGTTGCATCCGAATCTTCTGGTAAGTAGAAGTTTACGCGTGTTTGTCCTTTGAATGGATTTGGAACATTTTGATATAATTCAATATTATCAGCAAGTGCTTCGCCTATCATCAGATTCACATCTTGTAATGGATAAGCATTGCTGTATGCTTCTGCACGTGTAATTCTTGAATTGATAGATATCAGATCTGATAGCAAGCCATCTTCTAATGCTTTGAATTCGAAGCTTATTAGTTCTGAGTCATCAAGCTTCTGTTCTGTATTATCATTCCAAGAACAAGTAATAGCACCATAGGAAATATTCGTAAATCCAGTGTTTTCCTCTGTCATTAGACCATCCTGCAAGCCTTCATAGCTCAACTTCTCATTGTCGAAGTTTAAGGTGAACTGGAAACCAAGCGTTGGTTGGTTAGCCTTTAAGCTCACGACGTAGCTCTGTCCTTTTCTTAGTTGCTGCTCGTCGGTTTTAATCATAAATGATTGTTCACCATCGTATTCCTCTGCAGGAACCAAACTATGACTTTGTGCCGATCCATTCACATCACCAACTTTAATTCCAATGAAGGATGCATCCTCGTCTTGGCCTAGGTTGTTGAAGTTAATTACTTCAGGGAATCCAGGTGCCCAAGGGTTTGCTGGGTTAGGGAATGTATAGGTTTCATCTACAAATCTCCAGGAAGTATTATTCGGGAAATTTGGATCGATGTTTAGAATCACTTTTCTAATATTTACAACATCCAAAGTCGAAACAGACCCAGAGTTGTTTGCATCAGCCGCAATGATCTTGTAAGGAGAATCAAGTGATTCAATTCCAAGAATATGTCTTGTAATAAGTACCACATCGAATGTTGTAACTCCATTATCTGGATCAAGGTCTAAGCTAGGAACTACAGAATAGTCTTCCCCTTCTAATACTTGATCGAATATGAAAGATCCGTCTAGCCCTGTCTGCGATGTAAACAAGCCTCCGTTGATCTCAATTGTAGCGGATTCTATGGCTTCATCAAGTTCTGTTATCAATGTTCCAGATACTGTTAGAGAACCTGGTCCACAAATATTATTATTGTCTTGAATGTCAAGTGAAACACTACAGAAATCAACATTTCCAGCTTCATCCCATACATGTAGTTCTATTGTTTGTATTCCAACACTTGAACAGTCAAACTCTTGCGTTGATTGTGTTATGTCACTCGATAAACTTAATACAAGATCTGTTACTTCCGTACAGTTATCAAATGAACCGGCATCAAAATCCTCAGCATTTACAATAGCTATTCCATTTCCGTTTCCGTCTGGCATAATTTCTATTACAAGTTCATCCACACAATAAGGAGTAGGATTCTTCCCATCTGTTACCTCTACAGTAGTTGTTAAGAATGAAATATTACCGCATGCATCACTTACGCCATAGGTAATTGAATAAGATCCTTCTGGTACATTTGAATATGTTGTACCCGCGCCATAAGCTAAAAGATCGGCAGAGATAACGTTAAAATCAGTATCTGTACATTCTTCAACTACTGGAGCAGGAAGTTCAAAGTCAATAGCACAGCCATCAATAATTTCAAAACTTAAAATTCCAATATCTTCAATAACGGGAGCTACTGTATCATAGATGTCGAGTGTTTGAACATGTGTTACAAAATCACTCCCAACTACATTGTAGACATTATCGGAAGCAGATATAACAGAGGCATTATCTTGAGATAGTGCGCCATCATATGTACACCAGTTTATCGCAGTCCAAGTCCTTACAACTTTATAACAACCTGTTGCAGAGACTAGGTAAGTTTCATCTATATAAGAAATAGCAACCATCTCACAGTCATCACCTTCTACAGATGCTTCACCATAGTTGATATCAGGAATTGAACAATCTGAAGCCAATTCACCAGACCAATCTTCTGGGAAGTTTATTGACCAGTCAGATTGATGTTCTATAGTTATAGTCTGTACACAACTTATAGCCTCATTACCTGATGGATCTATTGAGGACCAGGTTCTGATTATTGAACCTTCACCACATGCATTCACACCATATTCCATAGTCATGTCCAAGGATGCTGAACAGTTATCTATTGATAATCCTGCTCCGAAGTCACCTTCAAGGAATGCATATGCATCTATGTCAGGTAAGCCTGAACCCTGTGCATTGTCAAGACCTGCTGCATAATCTGTGTAGTATACACCACAATCAATAGTAATATCTGCAGGGCAATCTACTTGAGGGCCAGTCTTATCTTCAACATTTACCTCAGATATACAAGTATTTTCATTACCATAACAATCGATTCCTCTTAGAGTAACGAATACAATATCATCGTCACAAGAGAAACTTACTGAATTTCCATAAGCAGATCCTGATCGTTTAACATCTAAGGATTCTAAGCAACAATTATCAAAAGAGAATAGATCGAAGGCCTCATAATTCACTTCTGCGTATCCTCCAGAGTTAAGTATAACCTCTTTTTGTTGAATACAAATCATAGCCGGAGAAACTGAATCTACAACTGTCAGATTATATTCACAGAAAGATTTATTGTTACAATCATCTATAGCCTGGAATTCAATTTCAAAGGTACCCTGTGGTAATCCTTGTAATGTTCCTCCATTTCCGTATATACTTCCGAAAGGACCAGTTGTTATTACTTCAAAAGATGAACAAGCATCTGAAATTGAAGCTGAAGGAATTTGATAATCAATGTTACAACCAATTAAATAGTCAACACTAACTGTCTCATCCGGAGGACAACTAATACTAGGACCTGTTTTATCAACTACTTTGATCAGTTGAGTATATGTAATTGGATTTATACCTGGTACAGGTGGTAAACAACCATCATATACACTCCATGTTCTTAGTATATCATAAGACCCTTCACATAGGTCAAATATTTCGTCAGACATATTTACAGATAATCCACATGTTGGTCCAAGGTCTAGATTTACAAAACCAACCTTAGGACGACCTGTATAAGCAGGAGAAGTAGCATTTGGATTTGAGTTTGCTGATGCACATGATATTACTGGATTTGAAGTTCCATCATAATATCCTGGGAAAGTAACGTCTTCAATAAGAATACGTTCTACTGTTATTGTCTGAACACAATTACTTGCATTTCCACTTTCATCAACAACTGTTATTATTCTAGTTATTATACTTTGTATTTCATCACAACTGTCAAACGTTTCAAAATCATCATCTATAAGCCATTCAACAGATGCCTCACAAGATGTCAAAATTGCTTGTCCTGTTGCACCATAAGCAGTGGATTGAAGACAAGTTACTGTTGTGTTTGCTGGACAATCCAATATTGGGCTTGCAGAATCCTGAATACTGATTTCTCCCACACATTCATTTCCTGAGTCTGGGTCATAAACCGTCACCAGGAAGTTTTCACCTACATCATTAATATCTACGGTAGGGGAGTTAGGTATTACAAATCCATTAAGGTCTGTTACAGTAATTATATAATCTTCGTAACAGTGGTAACCGTTACCTTCAAGAATCATATCCGCTGAAATATTTTCTTCACATTGAGCATCTAATGCAATATTCACCAAATCGTTACAAACCATGTTGTAGTTGGCTGGCACATATTCAATGATTTCAATATCGAAGTTACAAGAAGTTGAATTACCTGTTTCATCAAGTAGTGTTATCGTAACCACATTTACACCAATCTCAAATGGTGTACAAGGATCTTGAGAGTATACTGTATCTATAACGGAACAGTTGTCAGAAGCTAATATAGGTTCAAAACAAACCTCAATATCACAAGCTCCACCCTCTAAATCTATGCTAATATCAGCGGGACAAGTTACAACTGGATCTTCAATGTCATTGACAGTTACGTCAAAGGAACATTCGTGATCATTTCCAGCTTCATCTATAAGCGTGTAAGTAACTGTAGTTGTACCTACACAGAAGAATTCACTTGCGTCGTAGCCGCCGAAGTCCGTTAAGTCAATAGATTCAGGTACACATTCGGCATCATCAGAAGTATAAGTAACTTCAATCGTTCCTTCTATACAATTGTCTACAAACCATGGGTGTGTCCAATCAAATTGAGCGCCACAAAGATCTGGTTCAGATGAAATAGATTCATCACTCATAGAGAATGGATCCATACAAGTCATCTCTAAATTCCAAGCAGTCATATTAAATGAACCTGAAGTATTAGGTTCTATATCAATAGTCCAAATACCTTGTGATTTTAATGTGTATACATCATCAAATAGATCATAAGGTAATTCCGAAATTGGATATTCAAATCCTTGCGGTGAAATTAGTGTAATCGTTGAGTTTGATGGTGTAGCTGAACCTGTCATGTTCAGTGTCATCTGTCCAATTATACAATTCTGAGGAATTGCTAAAGTCGAACGGTTACATTGTGTGTTATTTATATCGTTTAGACCAAAGCCATTATATGTGTTTGCATTTGCAAGCGCTCCACAGAATGGATCTTCGTCATCTATTATTGTTATTTTGGTATCACATGTATTCACTGAAACTGTTTCAGATTGCAGTGATGTTGTAGTACCATTGTCAGGCATTGGATCTAGATCATCGTTAAGATCGCCGATTGTCAACAGGTAGCAGTTTTCTTCAACTGCCCAATCATCAGCGTGATCTGAATCAGCCTCTACTATTCTGTAAACATTACCACCATCAAGAGAACCTTCGAATCCTGCACAAGCGCCAGCATAATTATTAACTGCTACTTGATCGATCAAGTTGTCCATATATTGAATCACATAACAGGCACCCATATCTGCAGGGGCATCTGCTGTGAAATCAAATACTAGCACCTCACCAACTTCAATGATTGTTCCTGCTAAACTTGGCAGCATATTTACCATTGGAAGTGTTTCAGTGAATGCACCGTCCTCAGCAGTTCTGATAATTTCTAAACAGCTAATGTCAATTGCTGCAGGACCTAGGTTTACAAGCTCTATTTGATCTGTTGGTTCAGATTGACTTATCTCAGAGATCAATAATAATGGCTGAGATTGTATTGTGTATTTTAACCAGGAGTCACCTTTTTCAAAGTACTCACCTGATGCATCCCATGTGCCGTGACCAATTCTATTAGTATGTGATTCGTCAGAGAATATTTCATAGAAAACAGAGAAGTTGTCTAAACAAATACCATCTATTTCTGGATTCAGATTGTATACTTGAGCCTCACAGCTCCAATCTTCAGTAGTAGAAATTACATCATCAACACAAACTATTTCAGGCGTGTTTAGGTAATCATTTACTATTACTTTTACTTGACAGGTATCTCTATTCCCTGAATCATCAATTGCTTCCCAATACATAATAGTAGTACCTGCTGGAAATCTATCACCAGTAGTAAGACCTGTATTGTCTATTTGAGTTATCGTCGGATTATCACAGTTGTCTTGTGCAATTGGAAGTGCGAAGTTTACATATGCATCACAGTGATTCGTCTCAGTATTTTCAACTACTGGAGGCACTGGGCAATTGTAGAAATCAGGTGCCTGATCATCCTCTACTGTAACAGTGAAACTACATTCAATGAAATTCCCTGTAGCGTCAGCTGCATAATAATTTACAGTTGACTCTCCTTGAGGGAAATGATGTGAAGCGTTGAACAATAAAGAATCTACATCTAAATTACCGTCAACATCAATATTAAGTAAAGGTGAAAGGTCGTTTGGACCAGTCAAGGATCCGTCCGCATTTTTAATGTAGAATACATAAGTAGAAACTACACAGTTATCTGCTAATTGACCAGAGAAAATATCTGGATGTGTCCATTCCTGAAGGCTGGTACACATGTCTTCATCTGTGTAAACTATTCCAATATCATCTGGACAAGTTATTTCAGGTACTGAAGTTACATCGATATTATCGCATGATCCAGATCTGAATATTTCACAACCTCTTGCATCAAGGATTGTTATTGACCAGTCAGCATTAGTATACTCCATTAGAAGTTGTCCTAATTCCTCATCATAAGTCCAAATGTCATGTCCATTTTCAGCGGAGTATGTGTATTCTCCATCTAGATCATCAGCAATACCATCAGAGTTAAGATCTAATTTACCACCTGAATATTGGATAGTATAAGGCTCTAGTCCTCCTTTTACAGTATCTAGGTCAACATATCTTTGAGTGAAGTCACCACAAGCACATGAAGGTGAATCCATTTCCAAGGGTTGTCTAAGTTCAAATATTTCATGAACTACTTTAAAACAACCATCTAAATCAAATTCGTTATTATTGTCAACGATAGATGATTCGTTATATAGAACATAGGAAATAGTTACATAACCTGTGCTTTCTCCCGGAGTATATTGGCCAGTATCAGGGTCAATAAATCCAACTAGGTTCGGATTGTTCTCCGATGTACCTAGGAGTGTATCTTGTGCTGAGATTACTACTCCTGTGGAAGGTACGAAACCTGTAATTGCAAACATTCCTTTGATGTCTGGTCCAATTGTTGAAACCTGATCATGATTTATTGAACTGTTTGAATTTGGTAGAATAATCGATAGATAATTAGAAAAATCTAATTGCTCTGGATTTGTTGTTTCTAAACAAAGTTCAGGTAAGTCCATTGTCATATCAAAATCGTCGAAGAAATCAATAATTTTTATGGAAGCAATACACGTTTGTTTATTACCAAATTCATCTGTTATTTCTAGTGTCCTAAGGTTAGTACCTTTATCTGAACAATCAAATGTGATTTGTGGGATGAATACATTTCCAGCTGCGTTTTGCGCCAAGAAAATTAAATCAGCATTGTCAGTTACATTATCAAAAGTACCACCATCTAGTTCTTCTGCATCTATAGATACAGATCCACTATTGTCTAATATTCTTTCTATAGTTCCACATTGAGCAACTGGCTGAACATTATCAACTATCGTTACATCGAATGTATCTTTTTTAGTAATGATTTGATTTTGAGCATTTACGAATTCCATAGTGTATATGATCTCCGTAGTACCAAGATTGAATGTATGACCACTCGCATCCGTTTGACCAGAGATGGTTGTTGCACCTGTACCTTCATATGTAATAGTTGTGCTACAGCCTATACCTGATAGGGGAGCAATACCATTTACGACAGCATTAGGATATCCGTAATCAGTAGGGTAAGTTAAATCTGCTGGAGCTTGTAACAGAGGATCACCAGGACCAACTTCTACATTGAATTCACAGAATGATGTATTTCCATTACATGCTTGGGCGATATATCTAATAGTATGGAAACCTGCAGGAATTGGATCTCCTATATCGAAACCATCATAATGCCAAGTTGCTGTAAGTCCTGCTGTATTTGCAGGAGGATTTTGTAAGAAGCCAAGAATGTCACCTCCACAAGCATCTACAGCTATTGGAATTGGCCATACTGCTCCTGAACCACAAGTGAAGTCTTCTAGTATTCTAATTGTATCACCATTCGGGCAATTAACAAAGTTGGGAACACTATTATTTACGATAAATACCTCTCTATCTAGAGAATTTGAATAAGAAACTTCTGAATCACATCCTGCACCAGTAAGGAAAGCATTAATACCGTCTCCAACTACTGGAATAGCTTCAATAGGAAGTAGTTCTAATAATGTTTTTCCTTCAGCAGTAATTCCTCCACAAACATCAGCTGGTTCGTAAGGGAATCCAGCAACCATTCTAATGGTAATTGTTCTACCGTTTCCAGTTACATTGTTAGGCACTGTTGCATTTGTAATTGTTAGTGGGTAGTCAGAATAATCTGGGTTAACCGTATAATCAAAAGTTCCGTTACCATCTGTATCTGCAACTACATAGGTAGCGGCTCCAGTATCTTCTGCTCCGACAGATCCCGTAGCAAGATTCCCTAATACATTAAATATAAATTCAGTAACAGATACATCACATTGTAATGCGCTATAAAGTGCTCCTAATGGTCTCCAATTAAAAGGCCATCCTAATTTAAAGTTAAATACATCACATAGAGCTCCTACTATAGGGAGGTCTTTTATTTTTGTCTGATTTTGAGATTCTTGAACGGTGAATCCAGCAAAATTAGATTGAAGTAAAGAAATAACGATTGATGTGTCTGCGCAATAGTAAAATTCATTTTGCAGATCTATGGTTGTTCCTACAATTTCTGCAATATCAAAGGAGAAATTGAACATTGAACATCCTAGTGTGAAGTTAGGGTTTGTTTCTGCCTCACAAACAGAATACTCAGGACCATCGCAGGCACAACCTTGAGAATCATTGTAAACACTAAAAGATCTACATTCTGTGTTGGAACATGACTCTGAATTACAGTCATCAGCATTCTTAAAGATATCGAAGCAAACAGTTAAAACATCTGTAGTCCCTCCAGCAGGTTGTTGCTCATTATGACTAAAATTAACCGGTGTCTCTCCTGGACAAAAATTTACTTGGTAATCAAGCGAGCCATTTTTGTAAAGTCTCCATCTCCACCTGTTTCCAAGACTAATAGCATCAGTTGGAAGATCAACAGCAATAGTATATGCGTTCGGTTTACATCTTTCAATTGGAGGTAATTCTAATTCGAATGGGGGAACAAGATCAAACGTGATAACAAGAGTGTCTTTGATAGGCTGATCACTACAATAACCATTATTGTCGGCCTCATAAATGAACGAATAAACTCCATTGTTTTCTGGGATAAATCTATCTGCAATCATCAAATTATCGTCAGGGTATGCAGGGTCTGGTATTACAGAGTAGTCTCCACCTGTGCTTGCATCATCAGAAAGGTAGTTGCTTAAGAATAAACTTTCTCCTTGTTTATGACAATCTAATGTTAAAGAATCATCAGTAAATGCTGCAATTGGCTCTTCATGTAATTCTAAGAACCTAAAGACAGTAAATGAATCTGTACTATTAGAACATTGATATGTAAATCGTAATTCATAAAATCCATCTTCAAAATCTGCAGGGTCAAAATATCTAGCGCCATCTACATTTTTTTCAATAGTAGTCGATATACCATCGTTATCAATCAAATATAGGTGCCCACCACTAATTATACAGGTTGTATCTGCGATATCTACATTGTCTCTATCTCTTAAATCTGCAATGGTAACCTCAATTGAATCTTGAGTTAGGCAAATATCACCAGTAGATTCTACGTCTGTATTGAAAAAGAAAATATCACCATCTACTGGACAATCTTCATAGCTAGTCTCAAGGACAGCTGTAACAGCATATGTCTGGTTGTCTTGAACGTGAACTGCTTCAAATAAAAATTCTCCACCACAGTTAACTGCATTGAAGATATTTGAGGGTAATGTTTCTAGTTGATTGAAGTATGCCGTTGTTGTATAGATTGGAGTAGTATCTCCGCAGGCAAACAAATTTAGATTGTAGGGCTCATCTGTAAGATCCTTCGTCAATAAAAATGTATTTCCATCGGGGTTGTTAATCGGAATTTGGAATTTCAATATTTCTTCATCCCCCATTGTGGTGGGCGATGAGCTATAATTGATGGAATTAGTTAAAGGACTTTCCGCAAGGTTCGTTAGCCCTTGATCACAATTTTGAGCATTAGCAGATCCTAAAAAAACCAAAAAAACAAATGAGGAAATAAATGCCAAATTAAATTGCGGAGTTTTAAGGTGTTTAAAATTGGCCATAAGGCTTTTTAAACTCCTTTTTGCAGAGATGTATAACTTTTTCATGGATATAATTTGTTCACGTTTGCGTACAATATATCTCAAAAGGGAATCTCAAGTCAACAAAAAGTTGTCCTATGTAAGCTGAATATTAAAAACGGCAATTTTTTAATGTTTTTTAAAGAGTCAAATACCTAATAATTTGTACAAATGTTTTTTTGTTGTCTTTGGAAGCTGTATTTAAGTCTTTAGTTTTTAATGATCTATATGTCTTTTTGTGTCTTCTCAGGTCAAAGAAGTTTGTATAATAAAAAAGGGCTGCACAAGTATGAGCAGCCCTTCTTTTAATTGAACTTATTAAGTTAGAACTTAATCATTTTCATTGTTTTTGAAAAGCCTTCTACTTCCAAGGTATAGTAGAATACTCCTTTAGGAATTTCATTGATTTCAACAGAATTATAGCCTTTTTCATATTTGGATTCAATCAACTTAATGACCTTTCCATGTACATCTCTGAGGGTAAGTTTTACCTCCTCCTGTGATGCAAGTGTAAATCCTATAGTTGTTTGACCCTTGAACGGGTTTGGCGTATTCTGATAA
>Ga0206130_10003171_pt1 | contig 21912 bp, 25 predicted proteins | sample Helgoland_Spring_9_FD_148637 | JGI IMG/M metagenome (GOLD analysis project Ga0206130, IMG submission 148637) | Pelagic subsurface seawater microbial communities from Kabeltonne, Helgoland, North Sea - Helgoland_Spring_Bloom_20160512_1 | ecosystem: Environmental > Aquatic > Marine > Epipelagic ... | reverse complement strand
AGCAAAATGGAATTCGACAAAAATAAATGTCGTTTTTCAATTTCCCTGAGGTACTTTGGAATTTGATGTTTTTTGGGGAGGTGGGAACTCTGTCCCACATTTTACTAATTCGATAAAAATAAAGAACAACATGTATTTTATTTTTATTTGCATTTGCATTTGATTAAACATCCCGATATAATACTTTGGAACACAGCCATGTTCCCATAATGATCCACATTCCGTCGATGAGGGTTCCTCCCTTGGTGAATATCCAGCGCATCGCAGCGCAGTGCGGCGAGGAGATGAGGAATGGCGATAGCAAGAATCCATATAGAGATGGGTATGCGCAGAACTGAACATACATCTGTGCGGTTACGAAATGCAGCGTAATCCAGAATAGGTATATGCTGGATACAGCGAATGCGTGTTTGATATAAGGCAAGCAACTGACTGTGTATGGTTTGATAAATTGTCCAAATTGTCGATATACCTTGCATATTTCGCGTTCGCATTCCTCATCTACCCTGGTTAAGTCTATGTCATGGCAATTATCCTGGAGTTGGTTCTCATCCTGGCTGTCTATGTCGTCTTCCTCGTCGTCGCTATAACGACGAATGCTGTTGCTACTATTTGTGCGTGAGCGCTTCCTGCTGTTGGATCGGCTTCCATCCGTTGATGGATTTGTATCGGAATCATCATCGGAAGAATCATGAGATTGACGGCTATTATTGCTGTGTCTGTTAGATCGTCTATGTAGTTGTGACATATTGTCTTGGAATGGATTGATGTATAAATGTGTTATATCAATCCTCATTCAATTTATGTGAGGATGATATTTTGTTGGTAGGTTCTATTTCATCTAGCCATTTTTCGCTGACCACATGTGTGTATGCAATATATCCCTTCAATAGATGTGTTAAGCACTTTTCAAAGTACCCCTTACCCATAGCGAAAGGTGCTGTCCGGTTTTTTAAATAGAATGTGTAAATATCATCAAACGCCAGTGTTCGGTCATCGCTGTCAGCGAGATGTGATTTAAAATGTATCCGAGCGCTTTCCAGGATATTGACTACCGCATTGGTCTTATTCCACATGGAACACTCCATGCGTAGAATAAACTTGTTGGCGGCTATTTCTACGTCGGTGTAGTAATAACGCAAAATATTTAAAATATCGTCATCAACGATGCGTCCATTTGACATACAGGTGTCCTTATTTTCAATAAGAAATGCTTGAAACAGTGCGGATAGTTCATCTACCTCGTAGTCGTTTGCAAGTTTGTTACTGGTTGCCGATGGCTTCATTGTCGCTCCCCAGAAAGTCATGAAGTCGCTAACCACAGGAAGATGTTTGCTCGTCAAGTTTGGGAAAGTGTCTGTTTCTGCATCGTATGTGTATTTCTCCATGAGTAGAGTTTTTAAGGTAGTGTTGCTTACCACTCGTGGTAATGCAAAGTCCGATCTGAACAGTTTCCATATGTATTGTATGTTGCGCCACGTCATGATAGTTTTCAGTTTCGGGTGCGCCACGATAGCATCATCGGTTCCCATGGTTACGGATTCGTTACAGAATTTGTCCACCATTTGTTGAGGAGTATTGTTTTTCATGAAGAGTGCATATGACCGTAGTTCTTCTCTTTTTGAAAGGAATGCGTCTGCACACGTGTTTGCATTTGAGTAATGTGCTGCAACACATAGTAAGTTTAATGCATTTTCTTTGAGCATCTCAAACCAGTTGTCAGCAAGAGAGGAGCTATTTCGCATGCGGATTAGTCTGCAGTTCGACAAGCTGACCGTATCACAGTATTTAGTGATGAAGTTACTAGTGAGGTTTCCATGACCTTCTATCATGCCATAGAGTATGTCTAGTTTAGCAAGGTTTTGTTTAGCTGCAGGAGAGACATAGTATGTGCATTCTGTGTTCTTTTTGAGTATGTTATCACCGATGCATGTGAGAAAGTACTTTGCCTCATTTCGCGTCAAGAAGTAGTTCGGCGATAGCGCTGTAAGTACTTTTTGTATCGTCTCAGTTTCTGGAAGGAGGTGTTTGAATAGATGGCGATCCTTTATTTTTCGGATAAGACTGATCTTTGTCTTATGTTTCCAATCCATAAGAATAGTGTTGTCATATGAGATTGTAGAGAGAAGGTGATATATGATGTCATCCTCATTTACAGTTGTGTAATTAATGCCGTCATACCGATAGAATATATTCGATGTAGGCAAGTAGTAGTATGGATTATTGACCAAGAATACTGTCTTGAACGATTTTAGTTCTTGTTCTAGCATGATTTTTCTCTGAGCATTTTCTTCATGAACTCTGTATTCTGTTGCGAGCGTACTCGGTAGAATATTACCCAGATGTAGTTGCAATCGTGATTGCATGTATTCACTATCTTTACAGTTTTCCATTAGTTTTTCCAGAAGGTGCAAGCATTCTGTTGAGTATGGTGTGTTATTAGACATGTCTGTATATAGATGTTTGCATACTATGGTGTAATACTTCTATATAGTATTTTAGTCATGTCGTTTTTCACAAACTGCAATAACATATGTGAATCCATTGGTTCCTCCACATAATGTGTTAATGTATGTTTGCGCTGCGTATCGTATGATATTAAAAATAGGCTCTGGAAGACCAAAGTCTTTAGGGCATGTAACATTTTCGAAGAAGTATTTGTAGTATGGTTTGAACGTCTTTTCGCTAATATCCTCTACCTTAACATGAAATCCAATGTCCTCGAGTTGTTTTGTGTATTCACGTACTCCTATTTTATTCGCTGTTGGTATAGAAAACATTTCGCTAAATGCGTCTCTGTTCATCGTGTTGAATATGTTCACTCTACCCACATCGTTATATAGAATATCCGCCATGACGAGTTTCCCTCCCTTCTTAAGTACGCGATATGCCTCATGGAAGAAACTCTCTCTGGGTAGATAATGAAATGCAGATTCTAGAGAGACGACCCTATCATATGTAGCATCCTTTCTATCTATCATACACGCATTACCTGTTTCAAACTTAATATTCCTGCGCATATCACCTTTAGCCTTTGCGGAACGCGATACGGCTTGGGCATTCCGTATAGATGTTTCATCAATATCAATCCCTTCAATGCGTGCGCTAGTTTTATGTGCCCAGTAAAAATCTTGTTCGCCATATCCGCATCCGACATCTAGTATTTTGTCTGCATTTTTTAGATCTCCCCGAGAGAATATTTTTTTACATAATCGTCGGTTGGCTTCTTTGAGCGTCATATTTGATTTGTCCCAGTATCCATAATTCATGAAGTTAGATGTTTCGTTACCTACTACACTTTTAAGAATCCGGATGAGGGATTTGTATGTATTAAACCTTTCGTTCATAAATATGAATATAAAATAGCATACTACAACCAGAAGGGTAATACATGGTATGACGACGATGATCATGATACATATTACAATTTGAGTGATCATCTTGAGTATCTGTTTCATCTTTTCCATTGGTTCATGAATAAACTTATTACAGCCCATCTCAATAAGAGTTCCCATAGTAGTAGCTAGATGTATGTAAGGTTCTTCCATGATTGTACCTATACTTGTATAATACATCTCATTTATTATGGAACCATATATACGCATAAAATGCAATATGATTGATTATACAAGTGATGCGTAAGAATAAGAATATAAAGATTTTCGCAGAGAATACACATATCCAATATGTCGTTTGATACATCAAACAATGTTCTGACCCTTAAGACTGTTCAAATCTCTCCATTTCGAACGCTAATGACGGCTTTAAAGGATATTCTATTAGAGACCAATATCACGTTTCAGTCCGATGGAATCCGCATAATTAACATGGACAAGAGCCATACCGTTCTTGCTCATATGCATCTCGCTGCTCCGAACTTTGAGTTCTACGAGTGTACTAAAGATAAGATCATTATTGGTGTCAATATGTTCCACCTATTCAAGTTGATCAACTCAATTGATAATGACGACACCCTCACTATGTATATTGAGAAAGACGATTACGCTGATGGAGTAGTGTCTCATTTGACCCTTAAGTTTGAGAACGGTGACATCAAACAATGCAAGACACAAAAGCTACGCCTTATTGAGCCCGACTCTGAAGAACTCCAATACCCTGACGTGAGTTTCTCATCTATCATCAACCTACCGTCAGTAGATTTCCAAAAGATCATCCGCGATCTGTCATGCATCTCTGATAAGATCGAAATTAAGTCTGTGGGTAATGAACTGATTTTTAGGTGTGCTGGACAGTTTGCCTCGGCTGAAATCCATCGCGCTGAAGCCGATGGAAGCATGGAGTTTCTCCTGAAACAAGATTCATCGAAAATTGTTCAAGGAGAGTTTTCACTGAAGAATCTGGGATATTTCATCAAATGTACGAACTTATGTTCTCAAATTGAGGTGTATCTCGAAAACGACCTACCTCTCGTAGTAAAGTACAACGTCGCCTCGCTCGGTGAGATCAAACTGTGCTTGGCGCCTTTGCCTAGCGCATAATCGTAGAATTACCCTGTAATAATTCCTGTGCACACTATATACATGGCATCTACGAGATTTAGAGATGATATCGCGCGAAAAGAAGACCAGCTGAGACAATCGATTGGTCCATGCGATTATATGATCAATGCTCCTGGTAACGGACTCGCTCCATCATACATGGAAGATCCACATATTCGTCTCCAGAAATGGGGAGCAAATCTAGCAGGCAATTCAGTGACCCTCGAAGGGTCGCTCAAAGGTCTCCGACAATCTGGACGCGACTGTTTAGGCAAAGACGAGTACAATCGTTCCTCTCCCGCAGCCGAAACCGCTAGTTTTCCGTCGAATACCGCCCTCACCACGGATCAACCCCGAGCCACTAACCCCGCGTGGGAACTTCGCGATCAAGCGACTACACAGCACGGCGCACCTACATTTTTCGACCCCCAGGCAAATATTTTTCAACCGTTCCGCACCAATGTCAGTACGCGCATACTCGAGAAAGACCATTACACTCCCACCAAAATGCATGAACCCCTCCCCACCCAATCTCTTCTTCCTGCCCAGGCGCCATCTAAATCTATGTGAGCGTCCTTCACATATTCACAACCATTTAGAATAAGTAGATTCGTTACATATTAATCTACTTATACAATATATACATGGAAGCTATCATCCCTATGATCGCCCTTGGCGGATTAGCCTATTCTATGGGAGAAGAAACCGACAAGACAAAACAAAAATCTCGAACGCGAGACAGAGCAGGAGCAGCAGAGGGGTACTCAAACATGAACCGAGGTAACAGTGTCCCTGGTTCAGTTCCCGATTCATATCCCGTTCCACAGCAACAGCAACGCGGTCAAGACATGCAACAGAGAAAGTCTGATCCGTATGCGACGCATGCGCACACGTCTTCCAACACCGCTGCAGCAGGCTACTTTGACCAAAACAAATATTACCAGGAGGGTGTTCGTGGGACGCCATCCAGTAACACGGTACGTCAAACATATTCTCTCACGGGAAACTACGTTGATGAAAGTAATTTCAAACACAATAACATGACTCCATTCTATAGCGGACGTACCACCCAACAAACCATGGAGGGTCAATACGGTGAATCCATGCTGGACAACATGACTGGAGGCGGATCTACCGCTACCAAAAAAGTGGAACAGGCCCCACTCTTTAAACCAGAAGATAATGTGCAATGGGCGTCTGGCGCCCCCAATGTTACCGATTTCATGCAGTCTCGTACCACCCCAGGCCTGACCCGTAATAATGTTAAGCCATTTGAAAGCGAGATGGTCGCCCCCGCCCTCAATGGAGGGTATAATACCACCGGTCAAGGAGGATTTAACTCAGGCATGGAATCGCGCGACAAATACATGCCCAAATCAGTTAACGAACTTCGTGCAGCGACGAACCCCAAGATGGAGTACTCGTTGGCCGGCCACCAGGGTCCCGCGAATTCTATTATCAAGAACACTGGTATCATGGGCAAGATGGAGCAGCACAAGCCCGACACCTACTTTGTGCAAACACAAGACAGATGGCTCAAAACCACTGGAGAAGAGAAGGCTCCCACTGCAAGATCCAAACAAGAAATACACGACACGGCGCGTATGACGAGCCAATCTTACGCAGGCATCGCCGCGCCCGCAGGCGAGCGCACGGCCGCGTACATTCCTGGCAACTATGAGGCGTCCGACCGCGTGCAGTTACCTGGACAACCCATTACGAACCTTACCGGACCCACCAGAGGCACAGATACCACGGGGATTAAGAAGAGTTATAACAACGTCAATACGAATCGGTCTATCGGCGACGATGCCGGAACGGCCCGCACCTTTGGTAGCGGCCTAACCACTGCTATCGGTGCTGTTATTTCTCCACTGACCGATATGTTTAGACCGACTAAAAAGCAGGAGGTCATCGACAACATACGCATCTATGGCGACGCTGGCTCCAGAGTGGAGCGCGCCCCCATTGTGGATCCCAACGATACCCACCACCAAGGAGACCACCATGTTCTCTCCCGATACCTATATTCAAAACCAATCTGGAGACGCATACCTTGTTACACAACATCAGGCTGTTCCCAACCAGCGTGATACCACCAACCAGAGTGCTATGAATGGTGTTGGCGGCGCAGGAACCACTCATGGAGCGCAACACTACGGCGCCGCCTACAACCAGGTGAACAACGAATCCAAGGAGAAGTCCATCGTAGGCCGCACGAACCATGGAAACACCCAAGTGTTCAATGGGAGTGTGAACGTGTCTGTGGCCAAGAACGAACACGACCGCGACAATAACCGTATGTGGGCGCCTTCGAATATGCCTTCCCAATCCATGTCCAAGGAGATGTACGGGAAATTCACCGAACCCCAGGGCTATCAGCAGAACGTGGCCGTCGAACGCATGGCACCCGACCTGCTTACCGCGTTCAAGTCGAACCCCTATACGCACAGCCTGACTTCCGCGGGGAACATGTAGGTGTTCTCTCTCCGTCTATATTTTTAAAGCCAATCTTGTGTGATGATTGTTTTTAGAAGGCCTCGTATTCTACAAAATAAACAAATGTGGAAGTAGAGTACAAATGCAAGTAGATCCCGACATAGCGATGCGTATCGGCGCAGATGCGTGGACGCATGGAAAACAGTTCGCTGTCTATGTTTTCAAATATTTAGAAGAGACCGGATGGTTCTTTCCGCTCGGCGAAGTGATGCGCCCCGACGACGACGATGATATGGAGTTTTAATCTATGGTATACTATATAGGGGATGCCCACATCTAATAACGCTGAGACTGATGATATGAAACACTGGACCCCGACAGATTGGGATAAGATGACACGTGAAAGGCAGAGAGAACGTAGTTCCACTGAGAGATACCATGCGAACAACGAGACAATAGAGTCAAAAAAACAACAAGATATTAACCGTATTAAAAGTGGCAGAGCATCGCCAAAAGAAAAAGAGAAGTTTATGTCTATTTATCAACAGGAGATTGCAGCAGAAGTTGCTTCTGCACATGAGAATGCTAAAGAGACTGCATGGAAGGTGTGGAAGGATGATTCTAGAGCCACGTCTCCTATTGCAATACCTGTTCCACGATCTTCCAGCGCTCCTTTTGGGGGTCGTCGCACTGGACGTCGTTCCAAAAAAGGAAGAAAGACAAAAGGAAGAAATACGAGAAAGGGGAAGCGTGTCCGAAAATCGAAGAAGGCTCGTCGCCCAGCGAAGTCTAGCAAGAGATATAAAATGGTTTCCCGTCGAAGGTAGGTTAAGACAGTAGTAATGACAATAAGAATATAAATGGTGCATACCAAGTAGTATACACCATCTCTAGAGAGAAATATGGAACTACATCAGGACATTGTCAGTCGCCTGAATGGTTTTATAGAAACTCATACCATTCCACATATCATATTCCATGGGGCATCTGGATCGGGTAAGCGGACGGTCGTGACTAAGTTCATATCCAATATCTATCATGACGATAAGCAGACTATAAAGGAGTATGTTATGCGCGTGAATTGTGCGCAAGGGAAGGGCATTAAGTTTATACGCGAAGATTTGAAGCATTTTGCAAAGACACATATCAACACGCGAGGGGGTCATCTATTTAAGAGCATTATCCTTATGAATGCTGACAAGTTGACTATCGACGCGCAGTCTGCGCTACGCAGATGTATCGAAGTGTTTAGCCATACCACCCGTTTTTTCATCATCGTGGAGGACAAGTTCAAGTTATTGAAACCAATCCTGTCTCGATTTTGCGAGATATATGTTCCACGTCCTGAGATCAACGGAGTGACAATGAACCTTCACAAACATGGTGTAGATACCGTTTTTGGGTCTATACGGAATGAGAGTGGTCGTCAAACGCAGTTGCGTCGTCTGCTCACCGATCTGAGTAAAGATCCGACTACCAATAATATACGAGAGTGTGTGGAAACACTTTATAACAACGCATTTTGTGCCGCCAATATAATATCTGTGATAGAGGGAAAGCATTCGTTTCATATCGACACCTACAAAAAGCATACTGCTATGTTTCGATATAACGAGGTGAAGCGAGAGTTTCGAAACGAGACGATGTCTATGTTTTTCCTGTTACACGCGTTGTTTTTACGTTTAACAGACAGTTTAGAAAATATCCTCCTTATGTAAATGGATGATTTCACGGTGAGTGGTCTTCATGAGTCGAAGAACGAGTGGGCTGCTAGATTGCTTACAATCCTCACTCCGCATATTATAGATGGGTTTAGATCAATATTAGATGAGAGTACCAAATTGTGTAATGAAAATGGTGAGATGGACAAATATCTAATGACTTTTCAAAACTTGATTGCTCGCATCCCCAAGTGGAATAGTGATATTGTTACTAGTGAGACGAAGCGAATCATAGAAAGGAGTGGATGTAACTATCTTGAAGATCTGATTACATGTATTCATGTGATCCAGTTAAAGATTTTGACCGCCGTGCGTGTCGGTCAGAAGCAGAAGAAGGTTGATCTCGACGTAATGAACGTGAATGATTTTGTGCACAAAGCGTACATAAACTCTGCCCGTCAAATATACAGAAACGTATATCTTTTTGATATTGACGTGCAGCCATTGCAGAGACAAAAGAGCAATCGCGAAGTTGAGTTGATTATTCAAGAGTGCATTCTAAATACGATCCGTGAGAGCATTCCAGTAGAAACCATTCTTAAATGTTATATGGACGAGACAACGGAGGACGATATAACCGAAGAAGTGCGAGAGGAGGATATAACTCCAGAGCCAGAGCCAGAGCCTGTGCCTGTGCCTGTGTCAGAGCCTGTGTCTGTGCCTGTTTCAGACCCTTCTCCTGTCGCAACCGAACCGATGGATATATCCAACGCTCCTCCACCGAGTCCTGTAACGTCTATGGGTTCATCTCCACAATCTCATACTGATGCAATCACCTTGTCATTTAATGACATTGATAACGCTGTAGATGTTAATAAGAATGAGTTTGAGATAGAAGCTCCTAAAACAATTTCGCGTCTGCAAGAGATCAGTGACACTCGACACGCTGCCGCGATTGCTGACGACGACTACGATTCAGATAAACTTGTTATTTCATCGAATAATGTGAATCTTGACGAGATGGATATTCAGACTATCGACGAGCCACGTATCAATATTCTCCCTCCACTACTCAATGATATTGAGGTATTGGAATAGGTTTTTCGTATATAGTTCTGCGTTGTTTTCGAAATAAGTTTATACCAAACTAGATAAATGAACACTTATTTATTAGCAGGGATTACTGTCATGGTATATGCGATTATTCAGTTTATGGAGGCGAAGTTGGTTCAAAAAGAACGTCCAGATATGAAAGCCATTGCAAAAAGGAGTCTAATGGTCTTTAGCAGTGTTATTGCTGGAGTATCCTTGTATGATCAGTTTACCCCGCTTATGGGTCAAATAGGTGAAAAGGTAGGTGGGTCTGGTTCCGCAACGACTCAAGTATTCACCGACAAGCCATCATTTTGAATGAATGAAAAATATACAATATGTATGACATAATCTTCGTTTATTTTTATTTGTTATTTCTTATAATGTATTGACCCAAGTGGTGTCAATACACTATACATAATGTTACCTACCTATTGAATGTCATTGCTTCATCTGACGATATGGATGATTCTGATGAAGATCTCGGAGATCGACTGGTGCAATTATTCTTGATTTTTGACTTCAGCAGTTTCAGTTTTGCTAGGTCGATCAATGGTATGAGTTTTTTATCAATCTGTTCTACACATGTTGCACACACAATATATATCGTATTATGCCTGTGTGGGAAGTTTAGTCTGCATATGTTGTCGTCACATACCCCTGATCCACATTTGTCACAACTGTCTGTGACATTGGCTGCGTCACACATTTCGCAAGGGTCGTGTATCCGTTTGCTCTTATCACAATCTGTATTGTGATCAGGTAATGTCGTGTTTCCGAACCTATAAATGATACTCATGTTTAAGGTGGTATGCCTTTGTTCTATGCATAGGGGGTATGAATATTAATCTGTTTCAATTCTTTCACGATATTTTCAGTTTTCAATTACGGGTTGGTTGCTGGTTCAAATCGTGATTTCAGAGCAGGAAAGCTGTCGATATCCATGACGTGTCCCATGTATTTTGATGCAATGTCCTTCTTTTTGACGACATATTTAGCGAACTCTGGCCTATGCAGTTGTGCTTCGGGCGTGTGTTTATGTACATGACGCGCGATCATTTTGTAGAGTTTGAATGCCGGGTACCGCTCATCACCGTTTGATTTATACAGGACGTTGCGCCCAGTGTCGTCCATGCACCATTCATTGATTAGTTTCATGACCTTATAAAGTCTGTGATGTTTGTCTGTCCGATTATCTGATTCAGATTCTATCTCGTCCTCGATGTCGTCGTAAATGGAACACGCTAGACGACACAGATCAAAACTGAAGTTTGGATCGATGCGTGGTTTGTCTGTATTATAATATGGTTCGGTGTTGTACTGTGTTGCTGCATCCTCGCCAGGTTTGAAGCTATCGCTACATATCACTGTATCATTGTATGTGTAAATACTGCGTCCAAAATCGATGATTTTCGCAATGCGACCAAACGTGGGTACCTTGTAATATGTGTTTCCGTATTTGTAAAATAGAAATGCTTTTTTGGTTTCAGAGAACATGATATTGCTGCTGTGTAGGTCGTTATGTGTAAATGAAAACACTTTTTGGTATGTGAGTAATGTCATAATCACTTGCATAAAAATGCTAAACCAGTCATTGTCTGACAAATCCTCTTGAGACATAAGCGTGTCCAATGTGTAATCCATTTTTTCCATGAATACCACCTCTACTGGAAACCGTGGTATAGTAGCCAGTACAATTGGTTCATCATCTTCTGAGCCTGATTCATCGCTCCAGTCGTCGCTTGTTCCTGACTCTGTTTGTTCTTCATCGGCATCGCCGTCAGATGTGCATGATGTTCTGGACGAGCAGCTCGACGATGAATCATCGTCGTTGTTAATGACCATCTCATCATTTTCATCTTTCGATGTAATTTCGATATTGTCCGATGTGGCTCTGAAGATATTGATATCAGATGCGACTAGGTCATCTAGCGATAGAACCGTGGTAGTGTCTATGGAGGAGTCAGTATTCAATGAGTCAATATCATTTGATATCTCGAAAATATCTTTGTATGCTATATCACCGATATCCGCTGGCGCATGTTCCGCATTGTCTTCGAGTGATATCAATAATGGGTCGATTGATATGGGAGGCATGCGACCGCTTCGCGCTGTTCCCGTTTCGATAATATCATTAATGAAAAGAGAGTAGTCCTCCACCTGGAAATCGACATTTTTGTGTGCATTAAAAAAGGAAGATCCGTGTAGATACTCTAAATCATCATATATATTTACTGCGAAGTTACGTTTCACGCCTATGAATGCACCATAATATGATACTCCATGTACGAATGTTGTGTGGCTCTGAAGAAGGGATGTAAGTTGTGTGAACATTCCGTCTACATATGCAGTATTGTTCATATCGATGAGACATGGACTGGATGCGTGTGCGTCGACGTATGTTGGCAGATTAAATATAGTATTATCATGAAATGTCTTCCCCGTCAAAAACTTGAACGGATCTGTCAATGGAATAGTCTTACAAAACACCAATGAGGTCTCCATGCATTTTCCGTCGGTATTAGAGAGTTCGGATCGATATGTGTCAAGAGATTCCTTATTAACCACGCGGTTGACGTGTAGTGGTGTATGTATGTTTACACAATCACAGTTTGATGAGTTCATATTGAAAAACCTGTTGTATATTGGAATATAATTCTGTATGTATTCCATGTCCATGATACTTTCTTCCTTAAGTTGGTTGAAAAGATCAAGGTTTCGTCGCTTGGAGTAGCCAACACGGCATAGAGTGTTAGGAGCAGTATGAGACTTCATTATCCAATATTAATATATATAACTGTCCGTATAAACGCTTTACATACTAAACTAAACATATCCTATCCGAATATTGTGCGTTCGAGTCAAGCATTTAGAATAGGTATGGTATACTATATTATATTGAATTAGTGCATGACGCTTGAACTTAAGAAGTTTAGCATGAAAACTATTAGTTTTAAACCCGACGAGTCTAAAGGCCCAGTATGCGTTCTTATTGGTCGGAGAGATACCGGAAAGAGTTTTCTAGTTCGTGACCTGCTATATTATCACCAAGACATCCCCATCGGAGTTGTAATCGCAGGAACGGAAGAAGGAAACGGATTTTACGGTAAGCTTGTTCCACGCCTCTTCATCCACACGGAATATAGTTCGAGTATTATTGAAAATATACTTAAGCGGCAAAAAGGTGTCCTAAAACAAATAAAAAAAGAAATTGAAACAAAGCGACGATCTACCATAGACCCTCGAACATTCGTTATACTGGATGATTGTCTCTATGACGCTTCGTGGTCACGTGATAAACTGATGCGACTTCTCTTTATGAATGGTCGGCACTGGAAGATCATGCTCATCATAACCATGCAGTACCCTCTTGGTATCCCTCCGACGCTGCGTACCAACATCGATTTTGTGTTTATTCTGCGAGAGCCGTACATCGCTAACCGGAAGCGCATCTACGAGAACTATGCTGGTATGTTTCCCACACTTGAGTCGTTTTGTCAGGTGATGGATCAATGTACAGAGAACTACGAGTGTCTCGTGATTAATAATAACTCCAAATCGAACAAGCTCAGCGAACAGGTTTTCTGGTACAAGGCCGACGCACACAACGATTTTCGTTTAGGATCGAAGGAGTTCTGGGATTTATCTAAGAATATGGGTTCGGACGACGAGGATGAGAAATATGATCCTGCCGCGACAAAAAAACGCGGCGCAGGCCAGACAATAAATGTGAAGAAGACCAAATGGTAATCAAAATACCATACCCACCCTATTTACAACTGTAATGATATCGTGTAAAAAATACACACAATATCATATTCATATTATTCAATGTTCTAATTATACCGCACTAGTTTTGGTGTCACCACCCCCCATCTTAGTATGTGTATTTTCAATACTAGACAGTCCTCGATCTGTATTTACATCTGTGACGATATTATCACCTTCAAACAACTCTGACCGAATGTCTCCTACAGCCACTTCTTCTTTTGATCCTCCTAGGACTGCCTCCTGACTATTGATACCGCCAACGGAGATGAGATTACCATCTTCATCCACATCTTGGGTAAGAGTTGTATTAAACAACTCTGCCTTCTCTACGTTGTCGCGAATTGCATCTTTCTTTGTATCTTTTACGCGTTTATCGAACGCCATCTTTGCAAAGTCTTGGTTCTTAACCTTCTCCTGCATAAGTTTATTTAGTTCATCCTCTAAGTATTCTACCCGCCCTGTCTTGTATGCATCAGGTTCCCACGGCATCCACATTCCAATTGGTCCTACATATACATCATGGTTTGGATCCATTTCACGCAACATCTTGCAACGAAGTTCCGCCTCTTCGAGCGTTGGGTACACTCCACGTACCTTTAGCCCTCGCACTGATGTTTGAAATTCGTGTGCTCGTAAAAACTCTGCATCCAGTTGATCCTCCTTCGCATCCACGAAGTTTTTGTAGTCTGAATCCACTGTTGTCTCTTTCAATGAGTCAATCTCGTCTTTAGCAAAGCCTTTGAAATCTTCGATGAGTGTTTCAGTTGAAAGGTTATACTTGTACGCTAAAAAGTTCAAAAACTGATGATACTTCTCCATGGATTTGGATAACTCATACTCCTTCAAAAACCTTTCAAAAAAAAATAGATTTTTACTCTTTAACGTGCTTTCAGGCGAGACAAAAGAGACACATGTAAACTTCTGGTTCGCAATTGGTTTATCTTCATCCAATACATCGACGTATTTTGTATTTGGAGTTCCATCGTCTTGTAGTTTTCTGGGAAAAGTAGTCGAGGTAGAATTATCAGACGACATTATGTACTACCACTCCATTGTGTATCTAAGTTATTTATAATTAATGGAGTTGTACAATAATATAATCGATATGTATCGACCAATGTATGTTATATGCCTCGATATATTTAGCAGTTATTCATATAAAGCATACATCTGTCGAAATATTTTCTTCACATTAAGTATAATACAATGTTCGACGCAAGTGAATTGATAAAGCGCGTAATCAAATACATCGTTGAAGGTCTTATGGTGGCTATCGCTGCATACGCTATCCCCAAGAGGTCCTTGAACATGGAGGAGATTGGTCTTCTCGCCCTAACTGCCGCCGCTACGTTTAGCATTCTGGATACCTACATTCCTAGCATGGGTGTAACTACCCGTTCTGGTGCCGGATTCGGTATTGGTGCAAACCTTGTTGGTTTCCCTGGAGGCCTATAATTCTAGGTGTATAATAGACCCAGTTATGTATATATGGAACACCCATGTTTCATATATACTTATTTTATGCCCGATCTGGTATAGATAGTTATATTGTGGGAATAAACTCCCAGTCCAATTCGTCGCATATCTTTTTCCAAATGGAATCTTGTTCGATGAGTTTTTCACGATCCTTTAGCATAGGTATATGCTCTAGGTAGATCGTTTGATCGAGAAGTTCAAACAGTTTATATACCACGTAGTAATAGTGTAAGAAGTTTACGCGATAATCTGGACAGTGTTTTGCATAAGGGTACTGAATCTCCATGAAAAAATTACATAAAGTTTTCTCCAACTCTTGACTTATCAGCACTGGTTGAATCCCCAACTTATTCTTGATAAAATTAATGTGTTCGTAATACTTGTTGTATCCCAACTTCTTTAACAGATCCTTGCACTTGTAGTACGTCAAGTCGGACAGTTCAATGCGTTCCTTCTTAATCTGAAGCTTTAAGTTCGCTATCACCTCTTCCGGAATCTGGGTCGTCTCTTTGCCTTGGAACTGGGACAAAATCTCCTTGAAGTGGTTGATTTTCTTATACGCATAGAAACATACCTCCTTCGGAGGCTCTTTGTACGAGGGCTTATCGTTTTCGATCAAGTACCTTACACTGCTACCACAAAGGTTACAAATCATCACCCCTTCGTCCTCGATTGGTATCAGCTCACCTTTATAACAAGAGTTGCAAACATCTGTTGGGTATACGTATTTATTCACATCCAAAAAAGTAGTGTCGATGTTCGACAAATATCGCTGAATGATAGTCTGGTTGTTATGCTCCATGCTACGAATCGTATTATCCGCATCAGTATTTAGTTTGAAAAATGCATCCAACTTTTTATTTGGTACCATCTCCTCGCTACCATCGGATATCTTTTTCTTGTTTTCAAAGTAGTCAAACACGTACTTAGAGTTGTCAAGGAAATAGTCGGATTTGCATTGCTTTAAGGATCGTATTTCAGCTTTGATAGCAATTATTCTATCAGTACGCTCCAACTGTGCGTCCAGTCGTTGTCCAGAAATCGCAGTCGCTGCACATCGGGTATGCTTATCCTTCACAGTTCGCAACTCTGTCGTCAGTTCTTGAATACGGAGTTCATCCTTTGAAAACCCTGTTATTTTTTCAGAATGTTTACCGTCGAGTGTTATAGTACTCTTCTCATTTACAATGATTTTTTTGTCTGTTTTAGGCTTGAATGATGGCATTTAAGGAAGAATGCTATTAGTAATAAGTATACCGTCGATTAACTCTAACTCTATTTAGTTATACTGCACAATATATCATCGTAAAAATGAGAGAGAAATGGTCTGTACACAATGTACATAATGGATCCGAATCATACACTACATACTGGTTCTGACATTGACTCGTTAGACAAGCCAACACTTGCAAAAATGTCATTCATTTTTAACGCGATCAATGACGGATGGACAGCGCGAAAAAGAAGAGATAAATATGTATTTACAAGACCACACGATAATCGAAAAGAAGTGTTTGAAAATGCTTACCTTGAAGCTTTCATAAAAAGGAATATATGTATTACATCGAACTCAAAATAGACATATCCTGTTCGGACTATTCGAGTTATTTAGGCGTTTTCTCCAGTTTTTTTATCTTTACCCTTAGTATAACTACAATGGGAGGAGGCCTTATGCAACTCGTCGCCTACGGCGCACAAGACGTTTACTTGACCGGTAATCCTCAGATTACCTTCTGGAAGGTTACCTACCGCAGGTATACTAACTTTGCCATTGAATCTATCGAACAAACATTCAACGGACAAGCCGACTTTGGTCGTCGTGTCACATGCACAATCAGCCGTAATGGTGATCTTGCTTACCGCACCTACTTGCAAGTTACCTTGCCAGAGATCAACCAGCAAATGAGCGCCAACGGTTCTACCGATGTTTTTGCTCGTTGGTTAGACTTCCCTGGAGAGCAACTTATCTCTCAAGTTGAGGTCGAGATTGGTGGTCAACGCATTGACCGTCAATACGGTGACTGGATGCACATCTGGAACCAACTCACCATGACTGCCGACCAACAAAAGGGTTACTTCAAGATGGTTGGTAACACAACTGGTCTCACCTTTATCACCGATCCTAACTTCGCTGATATCGATGGTCCTTGTGATGCCAACGGTCCTCGTCAAGTCTGCGCACCCCGCAAGGCTCTTCCCGAGACCACCCTTTACGTGCCCCTCCAATTCTGGTACTGCACAAACCCCGGTCTTGCTCTTCCTTTGATCGCCCTCCAATACCACGAGGTCAAGATCAACTTGGACTTACGTCCCATTGATGAATGTCTTTGGGCCGTCACCGCACTTGCATGTGACACTGGTGTCGCCGCAACCGCCAAGACCGCGACCATCGCATACAACCAATCCTTGGTTGCTGCTTCCCTCTATGTTGACTACGTCTTCCTTGACTCTGATGAGCGCCGTAGATTCGCACAGAACCCCCACGAGTACCTCATCACTCAACTCCAGTTCACTGGCGACGAGTCTGTCGGTTCCTCCTCCAACAAGATCAAACTCAACTTCAATCACCCATGTAAGGAGCTTATCTGGGTCGTCCAACCTGACGCCAACGTTGATTACTGCAGCTCTTTGATCTGCGACACCGCCCTTAACAAGGTCCTTGGTGCCCAACCTTTCAACTACACTGACGCCATCGATGCCCTTCCCAACGCCCTTCACGCTTTCGGTTCCGCCGCCGCTGTCGACGGTGCTGAGGGTTTCATCAAGGACGGTGCATTTGCTGACCCCAGCGCCGCTGAGGCCACCCCAAATGACGGCACAGCCGTTGATTTCTCCATCGCAGCACAGTCCGCCGTCTCTGACGCTGGTTCCTTCGTCATGGCCGAGACCTCCCTCGACATGCATTGCTGGGGACAAAACCCCGTCGTTGTTGCCAAGCTTCAACTTAACGGCCAAGACCGCTTCTCCGAGCGTGAGGGCTCCTACTTCGACGTCGTCCAACCCTACCAGGCACACACCCGTCACCCCGACACCGGTATTAACTGCTTCTCCTTCGCACTTCGCCCTGAGGAGCACCAGCCTTCCGGCACATGCAACTTCTCCCGTATTGACAATGCCACCCTTCAATTGGTGCTTTCCAACGCCACCGTCAAGGACTCCAACACCGCCAAGGTTCGTGTCTATGCCACTAACTACAATGTCCTTCGTGTCATGAGCGGTATGGGAGGCCTCGCGTACTCAAATTAAGTTGAAATATATTCTTAGATATATAATTGCTTTAATATCTATTTAAAGAGATTCATATTATATACATTATAATATGAGTGATCCTTCAGACAACATGCCTGCCACTTCCACCCTTACCACAATTAGCGACGGAACTTACATTCGTCCCATCTATTCATTTATTGAAAATGATATGTGGAGGGTAGAATACCCAACAAAAGCAGTATTTATTATTGATACTAGACAACTGGAAAAGTTGATAAACTGTTCCAAAAGGTTTGTATTTCACAAACCAACTGACACCACCCCTACGTATGGGGTAAATTATAAACGCATATCACTGTTAGAGTTTTTTCATGGGGTTAATCCACATACAGAGTTCTATACTTACAAAAACGACGACAATACAGATATACGCAGCGCAAATATATGTTTCACAAAACCTAGTTTTTACAAGTTGACGCAAAATTATAATGTGGTAAAATATTTGAACAATGAAATCTTAGTTACACGAGGACGTTATGCTGGAGAAACTAAGAACTATATGTGTGAAATTAAAACCAGTAATGATGAAACGCAATACTTAATGTTGTGTAATCAAGATAAAATATGTAGGCTTTGTCCGAAATCTTATGAAAAAATATTAGACCATGAAAAGAAACACACCAATAAAATAGTATGGACATATCAGAAATCTGGCTACGTTTTAGGTAATAATAACTTATATATCCATCAAATTATAACAGGCTGCTTCGGGAACGGTAGAGGCACAAAAACAGTTAGCGTGGATCACATAGATCAAGACCCATTGAATAATACATATGATAACTTACGGGTCGTGTCTCAAGAAGTTCAGCGAAGCAATCAAAATGGTATTAAACAAGGTACGAAACGAGAACGAAAGGCAGACGCCCACCCCTACCCCGAGGGGATCACCCATGATATGTTGCCTAAGTATATACATTATCCCAAACCAGAAGAGTACGGTACAAATGGAAAAACCCGCACATATTTCGTCGTAGAAAAGCATCCGACACTAATAGCCAACAAGAAGAAGCAGTTATGCTCCTCCAAGTCGGAGAAAGTATCTCCCGAGGAGAAGTTGCAGCAGGCGATCGACATCTTGGCGTATCTGGACAAGGGCGAGATGCCCCCAGAAAAAGAGCCCGCGCTCCCGAAGTACTACTCGTTAATCGAAGCCCGCGGCAAGCCGCATCTGGTATACGAGCGAAGACGCGAAGACGGAACGCGCATGAACGTGAAGATGGTCTTGCCCGAGGACTTCGACATGTCTTCGCAGGTGGAGCGTTTGGCAGCGAAGGTGTCGTTGAAGTACCCTGATGTAGGTAATTTAATCTGCACCTAGTATAACTATGCCCGAATTAATATCTCCAATGCAGCGCATGCGCCTACAAATGGAGTGACAACACCTGTAGGTTATGAAAAACCTGTAAACAGATGTCTGGCGATCACAGTTCGACATAAGACGAGATGTGCATTGAAGGCCGTTAAAGGCTGTATTTATTGCTCGCGTCATAAGGCGATAGGATGAATTTGATAGAATACGTATATTATTATTTATGTAAGTGTATTATAATGGTATATCGGAAAACCAAGAAATGTGTATCGTGCAGGAAGACTAGGAAGACTAGGAACGTTAGGAAGACTAGGAACGTTAGGAAGACTAGGAACGTTAGGAAGACTAGGAAGACTAGGAAGACTAGGAAGACTAGAAAGAGAGTTGGTGGCGGACCAAAACCAAAACACAATAAGATAGATGCATGGAAATACAAACCAGGAGCACTGAAAGACTGGTTGAAACTGTCATTTGAAGAAAATATTATGTCACACGTAGGATTATCTCTCGACCTGTGGCCAGAATATTATTTTAATGCTAATAATGAGCAAATACCTGAACCTGCGTCAAAATATCTGATTACTTATATGGCTGAGAAAAAAATCAATATAAATGATATTCTTATAGAAGCAAGCAAACAGAAAGTTGAAAATCTTGTGACGTTCCTATTGGAAAATGGTGCCGATGTAAATGCTACAAACGATGAGATTGAAACCGCAGCATATTGGGCGGCATTCAATGGTGATAGCGATATGATGGATACACTACTTGGACATGCTGAAAAGACTAATAAAACTCTAAACTTACGGTTGACATCCACCAGAGGATTTACTCCATTGCGAATCGCTGAGACAAAGATGGAGGCGATAAAAACACAGCATGCTACTTCGGACCAAGAATCTGGTTCGGATCAAGAGTCAGATGATGGATCGTCAGTTGAAGATTATGACACTGTTATAGATAAGTATGAGACCGTTATACAGTTTATAGAAGAGGTGTTGGGATCTCAAGACCGCAAGACCAACCCAGATGAGTGTCCGATATGTTATGAAAAGGTAGTCGATGATTATTTATATTTCTGTCAAGGATGTAAGAATCGAGTTTGTTTTAAGTGTATATCAAATGTGTGTAAAGATAACACAATTGAGAACCCATATCAAGTCGATCATGATGACGGTACGGTTACTGATCACGTGCATGTCACTCATATAGCTAGTAAAATATGTCCATTATGCCGATACCCAATCCAAGAAGAGGTATGTCATGGCATACACGATTATTTGCAACGTGAACCACAGCCTGTATATGTTGAACCAGAACTAGAACCAGAACTAGAACCAGAACTAGAACCAGAACCGGCATGCGTTGGCAAGAAATGCACTATATCATAATTGCATTATGTAGTGCATGCGCCGACAAAAGGGGTACCAACATCTACAGCTTATGAAAAGTCTATGGGGTTGCTGGTATTTCATGTCTGCACATTGGACAACATACATATCTCACCAAATTGTTACTAGTTGAAGCATGCGTCCATCTAGAAGACTTTTCGATATGTTCGTTCCAACAACGCGCACAATATGTATGGTTGCACTCCGTGGTGATGACGTCGTCGCGATTTATTTCCCACGATGAAGTGTGATAAGACCATTTAAATGAATTCATATTCTCGTAACAAATAGGGCATTCGCCGTCTTCTGAATTCTCTGGTGGGGTTTTTGCTAGGTCACGCTGTTTTTTAAACCCATTCCATCTGTAAACGAGTTCGTTAATCATTTTTTTTTTTGAATAATCCAGCGGAATTGGACTCAACATATATTTGCGGTTATAATGTCGGGTAGTTCTATGGGTTGGACCATGAACCACTGTGAGGTATTGCGCATAATGGTATGCGACATATCGCAACTCATTTGCGCGCAATAGGTGGAAATCAGGACAAAAGTCGTGCATCATGCAGTTCCATCCTTTATCGAGCAGCTCTCGTCTTCCATTCATGTTGCTATTACATCTGGTCATATGATGAGATGCACTGTTGCAAAACACACACCGTTCTACAGTGGATTTCTTATGGTTCATTGTAAATATTTGACTGTAATTAACAGTTGTTGTTTGATGTGCACAGCATATAAATATATTATGCATTCAATTTTTCTAACCACGTCACATACCCACGCACTGGATGGTGCGTGTTGTGGGATGTGCAAAATGGGAGACAATCTAATAAGAATTGAATCATTCTTTCCCTACCATCCTACCGATGAGCTTCTAACTTGGCTCAGTGGGTATAATAATGTAAAGTTAGACACAGGGACTCCTATTACGGCACCTGTGTAGTTGAAGTATCATCACGACTCTGTTGCGAAGTGTTAAACACATAGGACCTTAGCCGGTT
>Ga0206130_10003168_pt1 | contig 21916 bp, 8 predicted proteins | sample Helgoland_Spring_9_FD_148637 | JGI IMG/M metagenome (GOLD analysis project Ga0206130, IMG submission 148637) | Pelagic subsurface seawater microbial communities from Kabeltonne, Helgoland, North Sea - Helgoland_Spring_Bloom_20160512_1 | ecosystem: Environmental > Aquatic > Marine > Epipelagic ... | reverse complement strand
TCCTGCTACACCCCTCCTCGCTTGTGTCAAATCACCCACATCAGTTGCATTTGCGTCAGTGGCAAAAGGAAACTTTGAAATTATATTAATCGCAGTTGGAGTATATCCACCCGACGTATATCCAGATACATCACTTGATTGTCCAGCCGGAGCGGCGGCAATGCTAGTCAAATCCCCAACATCAGTCGCATTGCCGTCAGTGGCAAAAGGAAACTTGTCAATTGTATTGCTATTGCCTGTAGCCGGGGGGGCTAACCCACCTGTAGAATATCCAGATACATCACTCGATTGTCCAGCACCATGTCTTCTATCTACTGTTATATCACCCACATCGGTAGAGTTTCCATCAGTAGCAAAGGGGAATTTTTCAATTACATTAGTATTTACGCTACCCGTATACCCAGATGCAGAATATCCAGATACATCACTTGATTGTCCAGCACCACCAAATTTTACAGATATCAAATCACCAACGTCTGTAGCATTACCATCAGACGTAAATGAAAACTTATCTATGTTGTTTTGAACCGGCCAACCTCCACCTGCTGTATAACCGCTTATCGAACCTTGAAACACCCAGCCACCGCCACCGGCATCTGGTCCAGCAGAGTCTATAAGATGAGAAAAATACACATCATTCATACTAAAAATGCCCGGGCCATTATTATAATGTTTATACGACATGATTAATCATCCCCGATTTCATCATACGAAATCAACAGTGAAAGAGCTGATCCTTCCGACGCGCCAGCTCTGATAACAGTACCTTCTTGTAAATATAATGAATTTTCTTTTGACGACACAATTAACGAAGAGTTGTTAGGGACAGTAATGCCATATGAAAGATAGTATGTGCTCGGGCTATCATAAAGACCCAATGTGATAGATGCGGAGTCAGAACCACCGTAATTGGCAGCAACAATACTATTAATCTTTAAAACTTTATCAACAGGACATGTAACAATAGTAGTAGTGGCGTCAGTTGTCAAACTACCAGAACCAGCTGTTTTGCCAATTATACTTGTTACACCAGCTAAATTAGGGGCTGTCATTATTTATTTCTCCTTAACCAAAAATCAGAGACATTGCAAATGCCTTCTGCTTTGCTATTAGTTTTATGTCTGTCCAAGATGAATTTCCATTTCCATTACTCTGTAGAACTTCACCTGGGTTACCATCTGTTCCAACAATATCGCCAATGTCTAATTGCAATATCTTGCTATCAATTATATTTATAGCAGCTGCAGAGTCAAGTCCATCGCCTAAACCACTCCCACCTGCAATTGCTAATACATCGGCAGAGTCGAGAACATTTGGTGTTCCTGTTAATGAGCTATATGCACCATCAAAAGTAATTGCTAATATATCTGCAGAGTCAAGAACATTTGGTGCTCCGGTCAGTGAGCTATATGCGCCATCAAAAGCATCTGTTATGCCATAACCAGCAATAGTAGTTGGCGTACCAGTTAGGCTGGAGTAAGCAAAGTCTTGTGCTGGAGCTAGTGCAAGTACATCTGCAGAATCGAGCACATTGGGTGCACCGGTTAGGCTAGAATAAGCAAAGTCTTGTGCTGTTTGACGTGCTTGAACATATGCTGAATCAATTGCTTCGCCGTTGATAGAAATGCTGTTGGCTTTAATCGATCCGGTGTTGAATGTGGCTAATGACCAATTTGTACCACCTACGTTAACGGTGAGTGAAGGATCTGCAGAGTCTAAACTAGCTTGAACTAAACTTTCGAACAAGTAGTATTCTTGATTGCTCGCATCCCTAATCAAGCCAGTGTGATTCTTTGTCGAACCTCCATCGTCAGAGTAGTGGCCCACAAAACCAATATCGATTGCATCGGTATTTTCATTTGACGTTGCTAGATGAATTATAGGATCTTCAACTGTAAGTGTTGTGGCATCAACAGTTGTTTGAGTACCCGTCACTGTCAAATTATTAACTACTAATGTGTCGAGAGTGGCACTGTCTTTGAATGAGAAGTTACCCGCACCATCAGTGGTAAGAATTGAATTGGCGTTGCCATCTGTGATATTAAGATCAGTCAACACGGATGGGATACTAGGCGCGCCAGTCAAGCTGGAGTATGCAAAGTCTTGTGCTGTCTGATTTGCTTGAATGTATGCAGCATCGATTACATTAGTGACAGTATTGGAATCTAAGAACTTTGTATCATTGTTAAACTCGGACAAGCTAGCATATGTTGTCTGATTGTTTCTGATATAATCTTGATCAATAAAGCTAAGAATACCAGCGGAATCAAACCCAGAGCTGGTAAAGAATGATTTATAATCAGCAATTATTAACTGGTCGCCCGAGTCGGCTGTATCTGTCAAAGTAATAGTGTTATTACCCGACTTTGTATAATCATCGTTATCAAGTAGCAAGATACCATTCAAATATACTTGAACAAGTTGATTGCTGTATGATAATGATAAACCATTAGCATCTATGCCAGTAAAGGTAGTTTGGGCTGAGTCCGCAATAAACTTATAATTTGTTACTGTAGCGCGCCCCACATTGTCCAAAGCTGAATCAATTAGTGAGTTAATTTGCGCAGAGTCAACGGTTTGGTTTGTAAAGAAGGAGGTGAAATCCGATACAATCAATTGATCGCCAGAGGCTGCTCCGGTTATTAAAGTGATTGTATCATTACCCGACTTTGTATAATCATCACTATCAAGTAGCAAAACGCCGTTTAGATATACTTGAACAAATTGATCTGAATATGATAGACCAGTGAAAGCGGTTTGACCAGAGTCTGCAATAAACTTATAATTCTGTACTGAAGCATTACCAGCATACGCTAATGAAACTCTACTTGCAACATAATTACTGTCAATCATTGCTTCAATTGCAGCAGAATCAACTCCACCGGCCGCATTAGCTATAGCTAGTACATCAGCCGAATCAAGTACATTGGGCGTACCGGTCAAGCTAGAGTATGCAAAGTCTTGCGCTGGAGCTAGTGCAAGTACGTCTGCAGAATCGAGCACGTTGGGTGCACCGGTCAAGCTAGAGTATGCAAAGTCTTGCGCTGGAGCTAATGCTAGTACATCAGCCGAATCAAGTACATTAGGCGTACCAGTCAAGCTAGAGTAAGCAAAGTCTTGAGGTGTTTGATTAGCTTGAATGTACGTTGCATCAATTACATTAATAATATCAGCAGAGTCAAGAACATTTGGCGTTCCTGTTAATGAGCTATATGCACCATCAAAAGCATCTGTTATGCCATAACCAGCAATAGTGGTTGGCGTACCGGTCAAGCTAGAGTAAGCAAAGTCCTGCGGTGTTTGTCTAGCTTGAACATATGCACTATCAACCAATGATGTGACTTCAGATGCATCTAGGGAGAGTGAAAGAACATCAGCAGAGTCCAAAATATTTGGTGTGCCGGTTAGGCTAGAATAAGCAAAGTCTTGTGCTGTCTGATTAGCTTGAATGTATGACGCATTAATGATAGAAGTAATACCAGCAGAATCAAAGCCGTTATAAGTGAAGAATGAATTGAAGTCTACAATTGATAATTCATCGCCAGAATCGGCACCACCAACTAACGTAATTGTATCACTACCAGTTTTTGTATAATCAGTAGATTCAGTAAGCAATAAACCATTCAAATAAACTTGTACTAACTGGTTATTGTATGATAATGACAAACCATTAATATCTGTGCCAGTAAATATTGTATCGCCAGAGTCGGCTACAAACTTATAATTTGTTACAGTTGCTCTACCAACACTTCCCAAAGCAGAATCAATCAGCGAATTAATTTGTGCCGAGTCAACGGTTTGGTTTGTAAAGAATGCTTTAAAATCCGATACAATCAATTGATCGCCAGAGGCTGCTCCGGTTATTAAAGTGATTGTATCATTACCAGACTTTGTATAATCGTCGCTATCTAAAAGTAAAACACCATTTAAATATACTTGCACGAATTGGTCAGCATATGACAAACCAGTAAATACTGTTTGAGCGGAGTCTGCTATAAATTTAGTATTTTGAACCTGTGCATTGCCAGCATACGCTAATGAAACTCTACTAGCAACATAGTTGCTGTCGATCATTGCTTCAATTGCAGCAGAATCTACTCCTCCAATTGCCGTAGCAATGGCCAATACATCCCCGGAATCAAGTACATTAGGTGCACCAGTCAAGCTAGAATAAGCGAAATCTTGTGCTGGAGCTAATGCTAGTACATCCCCGGAATCAAGTACATTAGGTGCACCAGTCAAGCTAGAATAAGCGAAATCTTGAGGAGTGACATCTGCAATATTTAACTTAAGAGCTAACGTATTATTAATTGCTGCAATTGCATTTGAATCATCATTTAAAGCAATTGCTAATTCGTTGAGCGTATTGAGTGCTCCAGGTGCACCATCTACAAGAGCGTCTACTGCAGTAGTAATTAAAGTTGATACATTTGCGGAATCAAGTACATTAGGTGCACCAGTCAAGCTAGCGTACGCAAAGTCTTGAGCCGGAACAATTGCCAATACATTTGCAGAATCAAGTATATTAGGGGTACCAGTTAATGATGCGTAAGCAAAGTCTTGTGGTGTTTGTAAAGCCAATACATCTGCAGAATCGAGCACATTAGGGGCACCGGTCAAGCTAGAGTAAGCAAAGTCTTGTGCCGGAGCTAGTGCAAGTACATCAGCGGAGTCGAGCACATTAGGGGCACCGGTCAAGCTAGAGTAAGCAAAGTCTTGTGCCGGAGCTAGTGCAAGTACATCAGCGGAGTCGAGAATATTTGGCGTGCCTGTTAAGCTAGAGTAAGCAAAGTCTTGTGGTGTTTGTAAAGCCAATACATCGGCGGAATCAAAGCCGGAATATGTAAAAAATGAATTAAAGTCTACAATTGATAATTCATCACCAGAATCAGCGGCGCTAATTAATGTAATCGTATCATTGCCAGACTTTGTATAATCAGTGGATTCGGTAAGCAATAAGCCATTTAAATATACTTGAACAAGTTGGCTATTATATGATAATGATAAGCCATTAGCATCTGTGCCAGTAAATGTTATATCACCGGAGTCAGCTATAAACTTATAATTTTTTACGGTGGCGCGCCCAACGGTGCCTAAAGCCGAATCAATTAGTGAGTTAATTTGCGCAGAGTCAACAGTTTGATTTGTAAAGAACGCATTAAAATCCGAGACAATTAATTGATCATCCAAATCAGCTGGCTGTGTCAATGTAATCGTATCATTGCCAGACTTTGTATAATCATCAGAATCAAGTAAAAGAACGCCGTTTAAATAAACTTGTACTAATTGATCGGCATATGATAATCCAGTAAATATGGTTTGATTGGAATCTGCTATAAATTTAGTATTTTGAACCTGCGCATTACCAGCATAGGCCAATGTAACTCTACTTGCAACATAATTGCTATCGATCATTGCTTCGATTGCGGCGGAATCAACTCCTCCGGCCGCATTAGCAATAGTTAATACGTCAGCAGAATCAAGAACATTTGGAGCACCCGTTAAGGATACATATGCAAAGTCTTGTGGTGTTTGGTTAGCTTGTATATACGCCGCATTAATTAATGATAATGTTGAACCAGAATCTACACCAGTGGGAGCAAATGTTGTTGGAACTCCGGTTAAGCTAGAATAGGCAAAGTCTTGTGGTGTTTGATTTGCCTGTATATACGCCGCATTAATTAATGATAATGTTGAACCAGAATCTACACCAGTGGGAGCAAATGTTGTTGGAACTCCGGTTAAGCTAGCATATGAGAAATCTTGAGGTGTTACATCAGCAATATTTAACTTAAGAGCTAATGTATTATTAATTGCTGCAATTGCATTTGAATCATCATTTAAAGCAGTCGCTAATTCATTAAGAGTATCTAATGCCCCGGGTGCACCGTCAATAAGATTATCAATTGAAGTTGTGATAAGTGCTGAAACATTATTAGAGTCAAGTACATTAGGTGCACCGGTTAAGGAACTATATGCAAAGTCTTGCGCTGTCTGATTTGCTTGAATATATGTAGCATCAATTACATTAGTAATATCGGCGGAATCAAGACCAGCGCTAGCAAAAAATGATTTAAAATCAGAAACTATTAGTTGATCGCCAACGCTAGCACCCTGCGTTAATGTAATTGTATTGTTATTAGACTTTGTATAATCGTCGCCATCTAAAAGTAAAACACCATTAAGATATACTTGTACTAATTGATTTGTAAATCCTAATGTAACCGCATTTTCATCAGCACCAGTAAATATGGTTTGATTGGAATCTGCTATAAACTTATAATTTTTTACTTCAGCATTACCGGCATAGGCCAATGTAACTCTGCTAGCAACATAGTTGCTGTCAATCATTGCTTCGATTGCAGCGGAATCAACCCCACCTGCCGCAGTAGCAATTGCGGTTACATCGGAAGAGTCAAGAACATTTGGCGTTCCTGTTAATGAGCTATATGCACCATCAAAAGCATCTGTTATGCCATAACCAGCAATAGTGGTTGGCGTACCAGTTAGGCTGGAGTAAGCAAAGTCTTGCGCTGGAGCTAATGCTAGTACATCAGCCGAATCAAGTACATTAGGCGTACCAGTTAGGCTGGAGTAAGCAAAGTCTTGCGCTGGAGCTAATGCTAGTACATCAGCCGAATCAAGTACATTAGGCGTACCAGTCAAGCTAGAATAAGCAAAGTCTTGTGCTGGAGCTATAGCTAGTACATCGGCAGAGTCCAAAATATTTGGTGCACCAGTTAAACTGGAGTAAGCAAAGTCTTGTGCTGTCTGATTTGCTTGAATATATGTGGCATCAATTACATTGGTAATATCTGCTGAATCAAGACCAGCGCTAGCAAAAAATGATTTAAAATCTGAGATAATTAATTGATCACCCAAATTTGCCGGAGTAACTAATGTTATAGTATCATTATTAGATTTTGCATAATCGTCGCTATCTAAAAGTAAAACACCATTTAAATACACTTGTACTAGCTGATTTGTAAATCCTAATGTAACAGCATTTTCATCGGCGCCAGTAAATATTGTTTGGGCAGAGTCTGCAACAAACTTATAATTTTTTACTTCAGCATTACCGGCATAGGCTAATGTAACCCTTGAAGCAACATAATTGCTATCAATCATTGCTTCAATTGCGGCCGAATCAACTCCTCCTGCTGCAGTAGCAATTGCGGTTACATCGGCAGAGTCGAGAACATTTGGAGCTCCGGTTAAAGAACTATATGTAAAGTCTTGTGGTGTTTGATTGGCTTGAATATAAGCAGCATTAATTAATGATAATGTTGAACCAGAATCTACCCCAGTTGGCGCAAATGTTGTTGGTACACCGGTTAAGCTAGAATAAGCAAAATCTTGAGGAACTACATCCGCAATATTTAATTTAAGAGCAAGGGTATTATTAATTGCTGCAATTGCATTTGAATCATCATTTAAGGCGGTAGCTAATTCATTAAGAGTATCCAATGCTCCTGGCGCGCCGTCTACAAGAGCATCTACCGCAGTAGTAATAAGAGTTGATACATTAGCGGAATCAAGTACATTAGGGGCACCTGTTAAACTAGAATAAGCAAAGTCTTGTGGTGTTTGATTGGCCTGAATATATGTGGCATCAATTACATTGGTAATATCAGCGGAATCAAGACCAGCGCTAGCAAAAAATGATTTAAAATCAGAAACTATTAGTTGATCACCCAAATTTGCCGGAGTAACTAATGTAATTGTATTGTTATTAGACTTTGTATAATCATCAGAATCAAGTAAAAGAACGCCGTTTAAATAAACTTGTACTAATTGATTTGTAAATCCTAATGTAACAGCATTTTCATCAACACCAGTAAATACTGTTTGTGCTGAATCCGCAACAAACTTATAATTTTTTACTTCAGCATTACCAGCATACGCTAATGAAACTCTACTAGCAACATAGTTGCTGTCGATCATTGCTTCAATTGCAGCAGAATCAACCCCACCAGCTGCAGTAGCAATTGCGGCTATATCGGCAGAGTCAAGTACATTTGGGGCACCACTTAAGGAACTATATGCAAAATCTTGTGGTGTTTGATTGGCCTGAATATATGCAACATCGATTACATTAGTAATATCGGCGGAATCAAGAACATTTGGTGTCCCAGTTAATGATGCATAAGCAAAGTCTTGTGCTGTTTGATTTGCTTGAATATATGTAGCGTCAACTACATTAGTAATATCGGCGGAATCAAGAACATTTGGTGTGCCGGTTAAGCTAGAGTAAGCAAAATCTTGTGGAGTTTGTCTACTTTGAACATATGCCGCATCAACAATACCGACCACTCCAGCCGAATCAATTTTTGTAGCTATTTGATTAGTAATTGTTGTGCTAAAATTGGCATCATCCCCAAGGGCTGCTGCTAATTCATTAAGTGTATCTAATGCACCAGGTGCAGCATCAATTACCGCATTAACACCAGAATCAATTAAGGTTTTGATTTGAGTTTCTGTTCTATAGTCAGATAAATCAGTTGCTACAACTTCCGGTGTACGAGCTGCAATATATGCAGAATCAATCAACGCTATAGTAGAAGCGGAATCGACACCAATAGGAGCAAATGTTGTTGGCACGCCGGTTAACGATGCATAAGCAAAGTCTTGTGCGGTTTGATTGGCTTGGATATACGTAGCATCAACAATGCCAGTTATATCTGCGGAGTCAAGTCCAACAAAATTAAAATATCTTTTAAAAGACTGTACGCTTAAATGTGAATTGAGGCTTGCCCCATCGGTTAGCGTTAATGTATTTGCAGAAACTGTATAGTCAGAGGCCCCAGAAAGTAAAATACCATTAAGATATACTTGAACACCAGTTGGATCTAAACTAAGAGTTGCGCCATTATTATCAATACCACTAAAGGCAGTTTGGCCGGAATCTGCTGTAAATTCGAATGCGGTAATATCAGCTTCTCCAACAGAAGCTAAAGCCGAGTCAATAAAGCCGTGTATAGTATTAGCGGTAACAGTTTGATTTGTAAAGAACGCATTAAAATCCGAGACAATTAATTGATCACCGGAATCAACAGGCCTTGATAAAATAATAGTATTATTATTGGATTTTGTATAATCATCATTTTCAAGAAGCAATATACCGTTCAAGTAAACTTGAACTAATTGATTATTAAATGATAATGTTAAACCATTAACATCTGTACCAGTAAAGGTAATATCACCAGAATCGGCTACAAATTGGTAGTTTGTTATATCAGCAGTACCAGCAAAGGCTAGGTTAGCCCGCGTTGCAATATAATCGCTATCAATGAGCGCAAAAGTGGCGCTAGAATCTACACCATTTGGTGTAAAAGAGGTAGGAATGCCTATTAGGCTAGAATATTCAAGATTTTGACGATTTTGAATATATGCGGAATCAATGATGCCAAAAACATCTGCCGAATCAAATCCGGCTAATGCATTATTAAAATCTTGGAAATAGTTAATGCTGTTTGAACTACTTTTATAGTAAATTCTACCATCAGCATAGTTAATGGCAATTTCACCATAATCAAGATCATTTACACTTGGAACACGACCAACTATGCTGGATTTTTTCAGCTTAACTTTAGTAGACATCTATTTCAATTCCTTAAAAAAGGTTTATTATTTAATTTTTAATATAGCTAAAAATAAAAATTTATTAGCTGAGGTCAGGGAATATTTTATCCCCTGACCTTAAATTTATTTATACAAGTTAAAACTTAATATGTTCCACCATCAACAGTATTTAATGCTACCGCACCAGAAGTTACAGTAAACTGAGTAGAATCAAAGCTTGCAACACCTTTTGCAGTAGTTGTTGCATCTTGAACAGATACCGTCATTACACTTCCGGAAATTGCCGTAGTGATAATTCCGTCACCATTAATGGTTAAACCTTCACCAGCCGCAACGCCGAGTGTGGAGGCATCTCCAGCAGTAAGTGTAATGTCATTTAATGCTACCGCACCAGAAGTTACAGTAAAGTGTGTAGCATCAAAGCTTGCAATACCTTTATTTGTATCAGATGCATCTTCACCAGCAATTGTATAAGTGCCAACGCCATTAGTGATTGTAACACCTTCACCGGCAACCAACATAGTTTGGAGCAAGTCATCTACACGAGTATCTGTATAGTAAAGGTTAGAACCTTCGCTTAAATCACTTGTAGATTTGCCATTAAAGTCGGAATCAAAGCCAGCATAATTACCGACAAAAGATTCTGCAGTAATTGTTGCTGCTTGGAAATCAGCAAGTGCAAATGATGCGTGTGATGTATCAATTTGAGTTGCAGCATCTGGTTCTGGGGTATAACCTTGATAAATTTTGAACGTTTGGTCTGTTGCGTCACGGAAGAAACCAGTGTGGGCGTATGAACCACCCTCATTATAGTTGCCAGCCCAACCTAAATCAATAGATGCTGTTGGTGAACCGTCAGATTCTCCACCATTGAGATAGATCATGTTGTCAGAAACAGAAAGTGTCTGTGTATCAATATATGTTAATGTACCATCAACTTGAAGGCTTCCACCTACAACAAGATCACCAGTAGCAGTAATGTCAGCAAAAGTTACATTAGAAGTTGTTTCAACTGCTTGACCAATGCTTACTTCACCAGCGACAACGGTAACACCTGTACCAGCTGAAACAGCACTTGCCGCAAGCTCTGCTGGAGTAATACTGGTGTATGTAAACGTACCATCAGCAGGATTATAAGTTAATCCGCCAAAGTCGGCGTTATCAGTTACAGTTATTGCATTTCTTGCATCGGAATCCGCACGAGCTGGGGTATAATAAAGATTATTACCTTCAGCAAGATTGGTTGTAGTAAATGCACTCATATCAACAGCAACGTTATCCGCATTTACTGTAATACCAGTACCAGCCCCAACATTAAGTGTTCTAGAGGTGGTAATATCGCCGCCACCAGTTAAACCATTGCCGCCAGTAATTGAAACTGAAGAGTGATCAATGTGTTCATTGGCTACAAAATTTAGTAGTGAATCATGGTCAATTGCATTAAGGTCTGCAGAGATCGCTCCGGTATTGGAGTTGTATGTAATACCAGTACCACCAACAAGAGCATTTTTTGCATCAGAATCTGCACGAGCAGAGGTATAATAAAGATTTGTTGTACCTTCAGAAAGATCATCGCTTGAGTTTGCAGTAAAGGTTGCATCCACAATCGCTTGAACTTCTGCTGAATCAACAGTAATACTAGCTAAATCTACAGTACCTGCTGCAGTGATCCGGCCTTGTGCATCAACAGTAAATGTTGGAATATCTGTTGCACTACCATAACTACCAGGAGTAACTGCAGTATTATCAAGACTAATAGTTACTTGATTATTTGATGCTACAGTTGTAAGACCAGTTCCACCAGTAACGGTGAAATCCGAATCTGCAAGGTTAATGGTATCGGTACCAGTATCACCATTAATAGTAAGGCCAACAGCCCCACCAATTTGGTCATCAACATACTGCTTGTTTGCAGCATGCGAAGCCGCTGATGGTGTTGGTACATTAGTAATTGCATTATTATTAGCATCTAAAGTAGAGCCAAGTTGTACATTACCGGTAGCGGATAATACCAAATCTCCGGAAGATGTGCTAATTGTTTGCGCATCAGTATCACCGATAGTGATATTGTCAACAAGTAATTTATCGATTTTAGAATTAGCATCGACAAGAATAGCTGAGGATGCTGTTAATGTTCCGGGAACATGGTCGAGCATCGATGCAAAATATTCACCGCCAATAACTACAACGGAGGTAGCATTGCCAGCCCCATCGTCGCCCTTGCCAAAGAATAGTCTATCACCCAGATTGGCCTGGGTTCCTGTCCCGTATGAGTATGCGAGTTCACCAGTTTTCAAACTAGATGGCGCCGCAACACCCGTGGAACGTTTAATTAATATTGCTGCCATTAGTATTGGCCTCCGTTAATACGTTGAGAATTGTTGTTAAGTTCTGTATTAGCAACCCATTTACTTTGATCAGAATCGTAAATTAGCAGGCCGCCGTCTTTTAAGCTTAGAAGATTTACATCAGATAAGTCATTGATGCTCAACTTACCAAAAACAAGATTGCCACTACCATCAGTTTTGATGACATCATTAAAAAGACCGTCAATATTAGGATATGAAATTCCATTTACAGTTAATCCCCCACCTATTATTGCAGAGTCTTGAACCTCAAGGCCTTTTTTTACCTTGAAATTTTGATTGACAGCCATCTAGTGCGCGCTCCTTTGGCGTTCCATGATTATATGGTTATTTATATAAATTCTTCTTTCAAAATTTAAGAATTTATATTAATTCTTCTAGATTTTATACTAGTGTTTGTATAATGTGGTGTAAATAAAAGACTTACATTATTTCCAACAAGAGATGCCGAAAATAACCCTAAGTCCGAGTCAGTTGTTACGGAAGCATATTCCGTAAAATATACTTCTGTATTATTATGAGTAAGAAGTAATTCCGTAGAATGATATTTGGCATTGTCGTCATGTTCAATTTGAACAATATATTTTGCTGTTCTATATTCGGTTTTATTGAACGTATCAACAACTTGATTAATAGTAGTTGTTGTTAAATCTTCTGATGTTCCAACCAAAAGTCCGCTTACACTATTTTCAACCTCTGCGGAATCTAGCCCATCTCCGACTAATCCTATTCTACCAGTTGGGCCAATATATCGGCCGCCACAAATGTATATAACATTTGTACCATTTACTGAAGTCGGAAGATTGCTGCCAATAAAATTTAAAATACCAGCCTTATAATCAAAAAACCATTCATCATTATTACCGGAGCCGGCGGCAAATAATCGAGTTCCGCTTGTTTGTGGGTTGGATGTTCCGGATGGAGCAGCATATACTTTTACTTGATAAGCCGCCCCAAATTCAACCGGGATCCAGTTTTCTAAATTTGTTTTCCAGGTTCTATTAGCGGTAGAGGTATTATCCTCAACGGCTTCAACAGCACTTTCGCCATTAGCGCTATCATCATATATTTCTACATATAATGTTGTATCTGCCGGAAACACTTGGGGAATTAACTCTGAATACGCCCAAATTTGATCACCTCTAATTAACATAGGTGATGAAAGTGCTTCATTGGGAGCGGCTTTAATACTATTTTGATCGGTTTTGGCTACGCCATATCCAACCTTCTTCCAAAGAAAATCGACTTTTTGATTGTCAGAAATTGCCATTTATTTTTTCCTGTTACGATATGCTTAATGAAGATATGGTTTGACCGCTTGATAATTTGATTCTAACCAATGCAACATTATTTGTAGCATTAGTTAAACTTTCAGTTCCTAATGTAGTGGTAAATACTCCATTAGTAATAGCAGTACCATTAATTGGAGGTAATGTGCCGACAGTACAACCATTAGCCCCATTACCGCCCGCTCCCGCTCCCGGAATTCCGGCACCCTCATATGAAGTGCTAGCATCTAGCCATCCATTAATTGTTGAGGTATTATCTATTTGTGTGCCTGGCGCCGCAATATAAAGCCCACTAATACCATTACTAGCATTAATATTTATATTAAAATTTGATATTGCGGTTCGTCTGAATGCAAATGTAAAATATTGATCGCCGGTATCATTAGATCTATCCGGTCCAGCCGGCAGATATGTGGAGTAGTCTACTGCATTATTAGTAATGTTACCCCACCTGACTGTTGCTTCTAATGTACCCGCAACACCAGGATCAGCGTTTTGTGAATATGTATTATTTGTATAGAAATTTGTAGCTGTTGGAATCGTTGGGGTATCAGTAGTTGCACTTGAAAAATCAAAAATTCTTATTGCATTATCGCTATATGTTCCACCAATTGCACCAACTGAAAGATTTGTTTCATCAATACCAGATATTGACCCAGAATATACTTGAATATTTTCGGTTAAATTGCTATAAGAGCTAGTCCCATTAATATTACGTGCTCTTATTTTTAAAGTTTCAACTGCACGGACATTATTTGGGCCAACCGTAAAGCTTAATGAACCAATTGAATATGGAGAAGCAACACCGGTTTCTTTAATTGGTACACCTCCACTTAACATTGTTACTGCGCCATCAATTCCAGAATAATTATAGTTTTGTGTTGATATAACAGAATTAGATGTTCCTTCTAAATTTGTACCAGAAGTAATACTAACTACGTCAGAAAGATCAGTATATGTTTGACCAATAAGATTAGAAATTGCTGTACCGCTTAAAGCAAGGGTAGCATTAGTTGTATAATAAGGAATTCCGGAAATATATTTTAATGTCCCGGCTGCAGTTTCGGTAATATTACCGACCGTAGAAATTGATGGCGCTACTGTTAAATCATCTTTTACTAATGTAACGGTATTTGTTTGACCAACACCTTCGTGTTTAATAAACATATTATTAATACCGGTTGGCAAATCAGCAACTGGTTTAGTAATTCTTGCTATAAACCCATCAAATAGTTTTGGATAATATATACTAGAATTAAAAGAAATCGGAGATCCAGTACTTGACAATAAATTAAAATCACTTGAATCAGTAATTACCAATGCCCCGTTATCAGCATTATTAATTGGGGCCGACATATCAGCGCCACCATCTGATGCATCGTTAATATATGCAACCAAATATCCAGATTTATTATTATAAGCAAAAGTAGAAGTTGTTGTTGTTATGGCATTAGAAGATATAAATCGCTCTATATTTGCGCCAGCCGTAATTGTAGTAGTGCTTGTATTATTTGTAACGTTAGCAGCAAGTTTTGCGTCCTGTCCATTCAAAGCAATAGTTTTATTTGCTAATGTCTGTGGGCTAGCTGGATTATCATCATATACTTTTAATGATATTGCGCCAGATGTTGGAATAGATGACGGCAATGCGGTAGTATGTGAAGTTAATGTTAATGTTAAAGCATCTAAAGCGCTTCCACTATTACTACCAGCTTGCCATTGATGTAGCAACCTATTACCATTTACGCCACCATCTGCAATGTCAGATGCAATAGTATCTACATTGCCATCTGCCCAATTCATAGTATAGGTAACATCAGCGCTTGTAGTATTGGTTGTAATATTTTCAAGATATAGTGAACCGCCTTCAATGACATATAAATTATTGCCACTTAACGGAGACCCACCAACAGCATCCTTATATAATCTAAATGCAACTGATGGATCGGCAGTATAGATAATAATATAGTCTTCTAACGTTGAAGATGCTTCCATACCAGAGCCATATCCACCGTTATTATATGCTCTAACTGTTACCGTATATGGAGAACCCACATTTGTTGAATAGACATGTGATGGTGTAGCATCGCTAGTAGCAGAATCAACTGATCCGTCGCCCCAATAAACATCATATCTGTTTGGTGTTCCGTCAACATTTAAATTTAAGGTAACATTTGTTCCGGCGCCGCCGGCTGTTGGCGAACCAGTAAATGATACAGATCTTACAAATGTATTATTTCGCACATTGTTTAAAGCTTCATTTAAATGATCAATTGCTTCAACTACTGGTTTAGTAATATCAAAACCAGTAAATGCGCCATCATTTATGCTTCCATCAACCGGAGCACCTAAAGTAGTGGTCGATCCAGAAGGAATAGCAACCTTCGAATTAACAAAATCAGAATCAATTACATTTAAAATAAATGCGGAGTCTCTGAAGATATCAGCTTGACGTGCTCTAATATATGTAGCATCAACCAGTGATAAAATATCACTATCTACACGACCCGCGGTATAATAAAGATTATCGCCTTCAGCAAGATCAGTAGTTGATTTAGTGCTTAGTGCAGAATCAAAATCCGAATCAAATCCTACATATTGCCCAGTAAAGGTTGGCGCAACAACACCTTTATTAAATATAAATTTGTCTAAGCTTGCATTATATGTTAAAGATGCACCTGCACCATCAATTAAAAATCCAGCGCCATCTGCAGAAATTGCATCTGGTGAGCTATCAGCAATTATAATTAGTTTATCATTAACACTTAAATTAGTCGAATTAATAGTAGTGGTTGTGCCTTCAACTCGTAAATTCCCACGAATAATAACTTCGCCCGAATCAACGGCATAGGGATATGGATCAATTACAAATTGACTTGGGCCTCTTAGAGCACCGGCAAGTGTGGCAGTCCCAACCGCAAGATCTGCAAAATCTGTTGTTGGTCCATTATCACTATCTAATTTCCGCAAGAATAGTTGTTCACCAGAATCAACTATGACAAAATCTTTAAGATAAATTGCGCCCGTTTCTTGTTTTAAAATAGTTGTTTCGGTACCAGCCGAATCTACGGATTTAACTATAAATTCGCCCGTAGCATCGGAAATTGACAAATTACCAATATAAATTGTTTCGCCAGCGACATATAAACTAGCAAATTTTCTATCGGGTGAACCCAAATTATATAAAGTATCGCCATCTGGGATAATATCCCCAGTGACTGTTACCCCAGCACCACCAAAAGCATCCGCATTACGGTCAGCAATATTAGCTAATACTGCTTGTTGTGATTGAATATACGGTGCATCTACTAATGATAAAATATCACTATCTACGCGCGCGCTAGTATAATAAAGATTGTTTCCTTCCGGAAGATTTTCTGTTGTAAACATTGCAGAAAATTCTGCACTATCAATACTTAAAGTATTATTAACAGTATTATAGGTTAGTCCAAGACCATCAATCGCCGCGGCATCAAGAGAAGTATTAAAATCACTATCAAAATTGGATTGGGTATAAACATGTTCAACATCAAAAGAAAATTCGCCGGATGCAGAATTATATGATAAATCACCAGCAGCCGAAAAATAATTTCTAATTGTTTCTTGAGATACTGTATCACCTAATGCAGAATCAAATCTGCTTCTTGTGTAATAAAGATTATCACCTTCAACAATATTAGTTGTTGTTTTAGTAGCTAGTCTTTCATCAAAAGATGAATCAAATCTTGCATCAAAAGCACTATCTGCCCGAGCAGTTGTATAATAAAGATTATCGCCTTCAGCAAGATCTGCTGTAGTTTTTGTTAATAGGCGCGCATCAAAATCACTATCAACTCGGGCCCGCGTATAGAATAAATTAAATTCTTCAATTAATTCTTTTGTTGTAGTGGCTGCCAATGATATAGCGGCTTTATTACCACTATTATCTTTAATAACAAGAGTACCACCAGAATCAGAAATTACTAGGCTTCCCATCATAATGGAATTGCCGCTTAAATATAAATCTCTGAATCTTTGGGTATTGGTTCCAAGATCTACTGCTTCAGTAGTACGAGGAATAATATTAGTTGTAATATCTTGTATTGCTGAATCAAAATTAAATACCGGGGGCTGATCAACTCTCGCATTAATATATGCGCTATCAATCAAACCAATTGCATTACCAGAATCAAAAGTACTACCCGCAACAATTCTTGCGCTGACATATGCACTATCAATAAGATTAATTGTTTGAGCAGTATCAAGTTTAGTATTAGTTAAATTTGTAATAGTAGTAACAAAATTGGCGTCATCACCAATTGCTTCTGCTAATTCATTTAGGGTATTTAATTGGTCGGGAGCTAGCCCAATCACAGAATTAATAGCGCTGTCAATAGCAGCAGTTAATTCCGATTCCATTACTAATTCAACCGGGACGTTTGTTAAATTAGCCCAATCTAAATAATATGAAGCAGATTCGCCATTAAATTCCGCAGCATTAATACCTAAACCATCAATATGGCTTTTGTTGACAAATCGTAGAATTTGGTCATCTAATCGGATACCAACATAATTTGAATCAACCGTTGCCGCAATTAAAGCTGCAATATCACTAGAATCAAAGCCGGATGGTGTTGATGAAATTAATGATACAATTGCATTTGAATCTAAAATTGTTGGAACATTATTTAAATTAGTAAAGTCGGTGTAATACCCACTAGATTCACCGCCCAAAGTTGAAGCATTGCCAGCAGCTGCAGCGGAAATATTACCAGATGGTACACCTACAATTATTTTTGTTATTTTAGTAACCACGTGAATATACCTTTATTTTGTAACTGATGGGTTTACAGACATACGACCTTCAAGTATTCTTTCCACAATCTGTGTATTATCACTATCAAAATATGATAATTCAACATCATATACATATCTACCGGCTTTCAATGCATCGGATTGAGCATTTGAAAGCGACATAGTAATAATTCCAGCGGTAGCCGGTTCTTTTACAACACAGGTCCAATCAGTAGATATTGAGCTGCGATGTGTTTTTTTCATTTTACATGCTATAGCCACATTGGTAAGATTTTTAACAGAGCCATCTATATTATTAGTATGCAGCTCAATTGAAATATCACTCCCTTGGTCAATTTCAATTTCTTCGTATCTAGCCATGTATAGCTCTCCACATTTTTAATTGCGCATTTGATATTATTTATATCTTTTGCTATCAGTAAATATATAAAATATCAGTTTAAGATAAATCAGTTGTAGTTCCATTCGCATTATAACGTGTAATTGTCGTTGAGTCTGCTGCTGCCACATTAGTTGATGGGAAAGATCTACTACCGGGCCAAATTATTCTAACTGTACCATCTCCACCAGGCAATCCTGGCTTGGTGGGGCTATCATCTTCTGGCGCGCCTCCGCCACCGCCATATTCTCCGCCACCGGCCGAAGAACCGTTAGTACCGCCTGACCCACCATTTCCGGGATTGGCAACGCTTCCACCACTGCCATTAGCGCCAGAGCCAAATATACCTACACCGCCACCAGCGTTATCTGGTTGTGTATCGGTTCCAGTACCACCGCCACCGCCACCGCCGCCTCCAGCGCCTGTTTGTCCAGCTGTCATATTCCCAGTACCACCAGCGCCGCCAGTACCGGTGTATCCACCAGCACCACCGCCACCGCCACCGCCAGCATTGTATTGGCCTGCACCGCCATTGCCGCCATTACCACCAGATTGTCCGGAAATACTACGATATGAAGCGCCAGCCCCACCGTTACCGCCTGTTCCGGCCGGCGAGCTATTTGCGCCAGTACCCCGTAAACCACCTTGCGCCGCTAAAATATATTCAAGCGGGGAGTCTATCCGAATATAAGATTCTACTCCGTATCCACCATTACCGCCATTAGCTGTTCCACCTACCCCACCAAGGCCAGGACGAACCCGATATGTGGTGCCCGCTGTGACAGCATAATTGTTTACATATGATAACCCACCGCCGCCTCCGCCGCCACCAGAATAATTGCTGCCAGAACCACCAGCACCACCGCCACCGCCAACAGCAATCATACTAATAGATGTAACACCCTCCGGAACTGTCCAAGTATATGCGCCAGTTCTTGCTACAAACCGAGCCTCACCAGTAGAAGATTCTCCTTGACCAGGATCGCCACTACCGCCACCACCACCTGCTGCTGGAGGAGTATACGTTGTTGATGTTGAAGCAGAGGTTGAATAGGTTTCAGTAGTAAAATCATTACTAGTAGAAATATTAGTAGCTGGCCACGAACGAGACGTATTACCATCCCCATCAGTCCAATATATTCTTACAACACCACCACCGCCGCTGCCTTCATAATAATTATATGTACTATTAATTGATGGAACATCATCATCGTCTAAACCACCACCGCCGCCGCCATATAAACCGCCTCTACCATAACTTCGGGAGGGGCCGCCGCCAGATCCGCCGCCGGCTCTTCCTGCATCAGTGTTAACACCAGTTTGGCCAAGACCAGTTATATATGAACCATTCCTACCAGTAGCGGCAAGACCCTCAGTACCATTAACACCGGCACCACCACCAGCATTATGCATAAAAGTAAAAGTTGAACCATTATATGGATCATATTGTCCTCCGCCGCCGCCGCCTCGAGTGCCATCACCACCATTTTGATAGGCGGTGCTATTTCCGTTACCACCATAGCCAATTGTATTACTAACAATTGCTGCTCCACCAGCGCCACCGCCGCCGCCGCCATAGCCATAATCTGCATCAAGGCGCCCAGTGCCGCCATCGCCCCCGTAACCTCTAAAATCAGCATTCGCAAATGTAATAGGATTGCCGCCCGCTCCTCCGGAACTACCACCAGATCCACCACCAGCCCCGCCACCAACTTTGCGAATTATTGTAGTAGCATCAGTAACAACATTAACAGAAGAAATAATGCTGTCTCCGCCATTTTCGCCTGTTGTTGCTGAGCTAAGGTCTAATCCAGCACCATTTCCACCAGCACCAACTTCTATTTTTAAAACATCTCCGGGTGTCACACTTATATAAGACGTATCTGGGGTAGCTATAAATGCGCCACCGCCACCGCCGCCACCGCCCCAAAAATCATTTTTATTGGAACCAGCGCCACCGCCGCCGCCAACTAATATAACACCAATATTAGTTACGCCAGCTGGCACATCCCAATAATGATCGGAACCCGTATAAGTAAAAATTACACTACCAGGATTTACCCCACTACCCGAACCACGGAAATCACCAAGGTCTATTGTACCTGAGGTGGGAATAGCCGCATTATTTGATTGTGTGGCATCTACCTCGCCCCCACCTTTGTAATATTCAGAAAGAGAAATCGGGGCAGTGCCGCCATGTTCTGCTTGTATAGCTTGTAAACTAATTGGTCCGGTGAGTGGAAGTACCATTATTTAATTCTTATTTTGTAATTGAATTTCAAGAGCTTCAACTTTTTGGGTTAGCTCTTTAATAGCTTCAATGTATATAGAATGGAGTGCATCATAATTAACGGTTTTATATTCTGCGCCGGTATTTTTATTAATATTTTCAAAAACTGCCTCGGGTAATACTGTTTCAACATCTTGCGCAATAACTCCAGCCGATTTAATTCCGCTCGATATCCATTCAAAATTAACACCATTTAAGTGTTTAATTTTTTCAAGTGGAGCTTCAATATTAATTATATTTTGTTTTAGCCTTTGATCCGATACAAATGTTGCTTGATAGGCAGTAATATTACCATCTGCTTGAAAATGGCCAGATGAAATGTCAAAAGCAAATCTTACTGTATTGGCATTATTTCCATCTCTAATAAAGAAATCGCCAGAGTTAACATCCATAACTAAATTTGAAGCTGAAAGTAATTCTACATTGCCCAAATTTAATGTTTGATTAGTTGGAATTGTTGCGCCAGCATTAAATGTTTGTAAACCAGTCCAGGTATTCGCCCCAAGTGTTATATTAGACGTACCAGCGCCGATGAGTGATCGTATTTCTGATGCAGTCACGCCAGTAGCTAAAGTAGGAGTTCCACTATTTCTATTAATAGCCGGTTCATCTGGGATTGTTGGCAGATTACTTAAATCATTATAATTTCCGCTAAAGCCTAATGGGGCATCCGTAAATGTGAAATTGCCACTACCATCAGTTGTTAATATTTGTCCATTAGTACCATCAGAAATACCCAAATCGGTTAAATCTGATGGAATTGTTGGTAAATCAGTTAAATTATTATAACTAATTATTCCAACCGAAGTAATGTAGCCAGCATCATTTGTGAAGTGCGATACATTAGTCGGCGTACCAGTCAAGCTAGAATAAGCAAAGTCTTGTGCGGTTTGATTAGCTTGGATATATGTAGCGTCAACTACATTAATAATATCAGCAGAGTCAAGAACATTTGGCAATCCACTCAATGAAGAATATGCACCATCAAACAATGTTGGTAAATCAGTTAAATTATTATAACTAATTACTCCAACCGAAGTAATGTAGCCAGCATCATTTGTGAAGTCCGATACATTAGTCGGTGCATCGGTTAACGATGCATAAGCAAAATCTTGAGCTGTTTGATTGGCCTGAATATATGTAGCATCAATTACATTAGTAATATCGGCGGAATCTAGTATATTTGGCAACCCGCTTAATGAAGAATATGCACCAT
>Ga0206130_10003162_pt1 | contig 21946 bp, 23 predicted proteins | sample Helgoland_Spring_9_FD_148637 | JGI IMG/M metagenome (GOLD analysis project Ga0206130, IMG submission 148637) | Pelagic subsurface seawater microbial communities from Kabeltonne, Helgoland, North Sea - Helgoland_Spring_Bloom_20160512_1 | ecosystem: Environmental > Aquatic > Marine > Epipelagic ... | reverse complement strand
TAACGCCAATTCTGCGAGAGGCTTTAGCCGTGGTTAATAGTTGGGTGTCTGGTTCGTAGGAAACATCAATCAAATTACGGGAGATGTTGAGGTCCCACGCTGTTTCAACGAGACGCCAGCGGGCTTCCACTTCCGGCGCAAGAGAACTGGCTTGTTTGTCATTCAATAGGTTGAATAGATTCTCGGTGAGGCGGATGCCTTTGTTCTCCTGCCGCTCGTCTACAAAGAAGAGTTCGGGGATGGCCCCCTGATTTACGATGTGGAAAGCGTCGATGACATTATTGAAGCCCAGTTTGACAGTGACGTTTTCCAGATCGTCCTGTGTTATATTTCCAGCGTTGAGTTCACGGCAGCTATCAAGAAACTTGCTGCTAGATGAAGTGGCCTGTTTGGGGGAGTGAGCTAGGTGCTCACAGATATTTCTTGAGAACGGCCGAGCTAACTCATCTAATCGTATGAGGTCGTCGCCACGATCTTGAAATTCTAGAAGGGATTTGGCTAAAGCGAACTTGTATGAGGCAACATTTCGTCCGAATAGGACTATTGATCGCCAGTAATTATCTAAGGTCGGTGTTACTTCATAGAACTCAGTCATAAACGTAGTCTACGAAGCAACTATAGTATTGGCTAGGATTTCGAATATGCAGCGGATCCGCGGATCGAATGCGATGGTTGCTAATAGGTTGCTAGCTGAAACTAAGCCAGCAGCAATTTTGTCATAAGTCATTGAAAGTATTGGCGCACCCGACAGGAGTCGAACCTGTGACCTCTGCCTTCGGAGGGCATGAATAGAATCTACGATAGTTCAACGAAATTTTGGTGCAAACAATGTCGGTTTTGTGTCCTCGGATCAAAGCACTGCCGAAGTTCGGTAAAGGTGCTTGCGTGCTCCCGCAACCACTTACATCTATAAAATCAGACTTGCTTGATTATTGTAGGGTCTTGAACAAAGCCAGCTCCCGCAACCAACCTACTGTTTTTGAACCGGGGCTATTTCTTCGGCCTCCATCCGTGAATCTGCTTATCAAGTTTTCTGATGATACTTCGGCATGTATGGATAAGGCCTTCTAGCTCCGCCCGTTCATCTTCATCAGTCAGTTCTTCAAGCTCTTCCTCTGCCTGATTTATTTTATGTTCAAGGTCGTAAATCATAGCAACGGTTTGCTCGAAGCTTTTCTTTTCTGATGGTGTAAACGGACCCAATAAGGTCGGCATCCCTGTTTCCATATCAATGCCAATGTCGTCCGGATGAGGAATGATATCGGAACAATCAGTGCCGAGCTTTTTACGATACTCAATTTCACGTTCAGCATCCATTTTGTAGCCGAACAGCTTCTCCATTATTGCGCTGCGGATCTCGACGCTCTCTGCTTCAACTTTTTGAACAGCGCTGATGAAAAGTTTTTGTGATCGATGATCGCCTTTTGCTGCCTTAACCGCCATTGATCTGATGATCGCTTCCATCATTGGAACAGTGATAGGCCCGGTATCATCATTGATGCGGATCCCTCTGTATGCTTCGGAGATGAGCAGCTTGTTCAACTGATCAGCAGGTCCCCATTTTTGCTTATTTTTTGATCCTTTTGGTCGCCCTAAAGGATTGCCAGACTGACCTTTTTTGAACTGTGTTTTGGCGGGTGGCTTGCCGTAACCCACCTCGTAATTTTTATGCGTCAAATTTTTCATTCCGCCGCCTCCGTATTGGCGTGTCCGTTTATGTATACGGCCTCGTCATGGGCATAGGCTTCCCAGCGAGAGATGATGCGATCGCAGTAAAGGTGATCCAACTCGCAGAGATAAGCTCTGCGCCCGGTTTTGTGAGCGGCGATCAATGTTGAGCCAGACCCACCGAAGAGATCCAGAACGATGTCGTTTCTGGCGGAGACATCCTTGACGGCATCTGCGATCATCTGAACCGGCTTCGCCGTGGGGTGCATGGCAAGCTCGTCCATGCGACCTTTGCGAAGTGTATTAACACCTTTGTATTCCCAGACGTTCGTCCGGTAGCGACCGTGTTGGCCGAGCTCAAAGGTGTTGGTGTGCGGAGCAGATCCTTTCTTAAAGACGAAGATTAATTCATGGCGCGATCGATAGAAGGTGCCCATCCCGCCATTATCCTTCACCCAAACGATCATATTCTTGAACTCGTCGTATACGCCGTTACCCGCTTCCATCAGTTCCTGCATATGCCGCCAGTCCATACAGATGAAGTGGATAGAGCCGTCAACGCTGTGATCGTAGAGATTGCTGCACGTCGTTTTTAGAAAGGCCGTAAATTGATCCTGCGTCATCTCGCCAGAGGCCATGGCGAACTCACGGTGTTTGGTTCTACCTGAGTTGCCGACGTGACCATCGATCGGCAGGTTATAGGGTGGATCCGTAAACACCATCCTGGCCTGATGACCATTCATCAGACGCCCAATTACTTCTGGGTCTCTTGCATCGCCGCAAATCAGTCGGTGCGATCCCAATTGCCAAAGTTGCCCGGGCGCGCAGCGCCGGGGATCGTCCTCAGGGACAAGATCGTCTTCGGGATTGTGGGGCTCTTCGATCTCAAGGTCATCGATTAGATTGTCGATCTCAGAGATGGAAAAACCGGTGATCTCGACATCAAAATCAAGATCCAGCGCGTAGAGGGCGCCAAGCTCAACCGCCAATAACTCTTCGTCCCATCCAGCATTCAAGGCGAGCTTGTTGTCAGCAATGACATAGGCGCGCTTTTCTGCCGGCGTCATCTGATCTTGCCGCAAGCAAGGTACGGTCTCCATGCCCAACGACTTGGCAGCCTCTACGCGACCGTGCCCGGCGAGGATGATGTTCTCGTCATCGATGATGACCGGATTGGTGAACCCAAACTGGCGGATACTGTCAGCAATCTGACGCAATTGTTTTTTGGAGTGGGTCCGGGCGTTATTGGCCCAAGGCAGTAGTTTATTCGGGTCGTGATATTCAATCTCAGAAGACATCGTATCTGTCCTTCGCTACATCAGGTCGCATTTAAGTTTGCGACCAAGGGTTAAAGTTCCAGCCGGCAATAGTGCTGACTGGTTGCTCCCTTTTCGTTGATGTCACGCCCCGCGTGGGGGTGGACGATGCGTGGTCTCTATAAGCTTGAGAAGAGATTTGGAAAGCAGCCTAATTAAAGGAATAAATGCCTTCATTGTCTTCAAACAAACTAATCGATAACTCACGCCTTATCTTCGTTTAACTACCGCATATAGTATCTGAATTTAGTATTGTACGCAACATAGTGAAATGTATTTTCTCCACAAAAATGAATTCTGTGACTGGACTTCGCGCAGGAACGGAGCGTCAGTGGTCTCATTCAGAAACAGTCACTGGAGGGATCATGCAACAATTTACCGTCGATCAAATCGAGACATCTTCGAGGTTAGCACTTCTCGACTTCTGGCGTGAATTATATGGTGCCCCGGCGCCGCGGGGCATAAGCGCACCGATGATGCGACGTATGCTTGCGTTTGATATTCAAGCGAATGCGCAGGGTGGATTATCGAAGAGCTTCTTTGCAGCCTTAAAAAAGCAGGCTGTGAATGGTGGCACGAAGAAACCGCCGAAACTAAAAGATGGCGCTCGGTTCGTGCGCGAATGGAATGGTCGAACGCACATCGTCGAGAAGATCGACGGTCGGTATCGCTGGAACCAAAATACGTATCGATCGCTCTCAGCTATTGCCCGTGAGATCACGGGCGCACATTGGTCGGGCCCAAGGTTCTTCGGCTGCGCAGAGGCGCGACCTCAATGAGTAAGCCGATCATTCGCTGCGCGATCTATACTCGAAAATCTTCGGACGAGGGGTTGGATCAGGCCTTTAATTCTCTGGATGCACAGTATGAATCGTGTGCGAGCTATATTGCCAGCCAGCGCCATGAAGGCTGGAAACTCATAAAAGGCCGTTATGACGACGGCGGCGTCTCGGGCGGGACCTTGGAACGCCCCGGCCTTAAACGTTTATTAGACGATATTGATGCCGGTCGGGTGCAGATGGTCGTGGTGTATAAAATCGATCGTCTGACACGCTCGTTGGCAGACTTTGCCAAGCTGGTGGATCGTCTTGATGCCGCAGACTGTTCGTTCGTCTCTGTCACACAGGCGTTCAATACATCCTCGTCAATGGGACGATTAACTCTGAATGTGCTGTTGTCGTTCGCCCAGTTCGAGCGCGAAGTCACTGCTGAGCGTATTCGCGATAAAATCGCGGCTTCCAAGCAGAAGGGGCTTTGGATGGGCGGCGTTTGCCCGTTGGGGTATGACAAGCACCCGGACCCGAAAGCCAGGACACTGGTGGTAAATGATGCAGAAGCTAAAACACTTACAAAACTGTTCGAGCTATATGATCAACTTGGCTGTCTGCGATCTGTGGAAGAGGACGCCCGCCGACTTGGACTTTTATCAAAGCGCCACTATTACAGCACTGGCAGGGTTGCTGGAGGACGTACGTTCTCTCGTGGGCAAATCTACTTCGTCCTGCGTAATCCACTCTACCTCGGCCAGATACGGCACAAGGAGAAAACCTATCCTGGTCAGCATCCGGCTATCATCGCCCAAGATTTATGGGACCGGGTTCAAAGCAAACTGACAGAGGCCAGTCAGAGGAAACGAGGGCAAACCCAAGATCAAAAATCGAACGCGTTTTTATTGACCGGTAAACTTACAGACGACATTGGAAATCGCCTGACGCCGACGTCTACGGTTAAAGGCAACAAGAAACACAGGTACTATGTCTCAACTCGTTTGATAGCTGGTAAACAGGACAATTCTGCGTGGCGGTTGTCGGCGCCGATGCTGGAGAAGAAAGTCATTACGGTTATCGCAGATCATTTAGGCGTGCATGCCAAGCGCATGACGTTATGTCCCGACCTATCGCTCCACCAGATGGAGCAACTACGAGAGCGAACGGCAGAATTAACGGCAGAGCTAAAGAATACGGCAATTACCAAAACCGGAGATATCATCGCCTCCGTTCGATTGGAAATGGACCAGGTTGGGATTGGCCTCAATGTCGCCGCGCTTGCTGAGCATCTTCAGATCAATGTTGATAAACTCGCGCCAGAGATAGCGGTCATTCAAAGACCCTGGCAGATCAAGAGACGTGGCGTCGAGACCAAGATTATGATTGGTGATGAAGTGGCGCCGCCCGATGCGACGCTTATAAAACGCCTTCATCAAGCGCATGCCTGGGCCCAGGAAATAAGACGAGGTGTGTCGCTCAAAACAATCGCAAGTCAGGCGGGCGTAACCCCGGCTTATATTCGGTCACGATCGAAACTCGCCTTCTTATCTCCAAAAATACAGGAGGCTATTCTTGCGGGCTTCCTAGATCCAAAGTTCACAGTGAACCACATCCTGGCGATGAAAATCCCGTGGGACTGGGATCAGCAAGAAACCCTGTTTCTTAAAAACTAATCCCTGTTCCTACCGAGATCGTTCCCTGATAAGGGATAATCAATTCCCTGTTTTAAAAATAACAGGGAAATCGCGCATAAGCGCCTGATATCCATCATATATTTAGCCTCAAAACGGGCTGAAATCGGCCATATCGGCTAAAAACAAACGAATTATCCTGTTAATTCCCTGTTAATAGGGAAAAGAGGCAAAAGCGAACTGCCTCAAATCGCGAACTGAGACGAACGGCAAAAGCGCGCGCGATCGTTCCCAGATAACCGTCTCAGTAAGATCAGGGTATCTGTAAGCCCCGGGAAACGCGGCGAAAGATGGAACGCTTCGCAACGGTTAGAAAAATTATAGGGTGGGTGGCGGAGGGAGCGTCCTTATAACAAATTCCATAACATATTGTTATAAAAGTATTATTTTTTTACATTAAAAAATCATACCTCAAAAACTACCACATCGAAGTCAAATTCTCTGCGTTTCAGTTATTGTGCCGCCCGCTTGATCTAGCATTGTATATAGCCCCAGCCAATGTCCGCTTTCCAGTCATATCCAGACGTTATTTTTCTGGGCTTAACTGGTCTGCTTTTAGCCAGGAACAGTCATCGAGCGCCAACACCGGCGAAGACATGCGTGATTTTGCCTTTGCCAGCCTCTACGAACGCTAAGCAAAGGGCGAGACCCACGAAACCGAATACGAAAAACGGAAAAGAACTGTTCTCGGCTGACCGGCTATCACCTCAGAACACACCGTTGGTTTTCTGTATCGCGCGAACATACTCAATGATCGATTGGATTTGTGCATCATTTACGCCTTCAATAGGCGGCATATTCCCGAACGGCCAATGATGCGCCCGGACACCTCTTTTTGATGCTAAATAAAATGCACCATCCCCATGGTGACCAGGGTGATAGATTTTGCTAATGAAGGTCGGCCCCTTATCAGTGCCTCGTGCAGTCTTGCCATGACACGATGCGCAAAAGGTCTCGTAGTTCATTTTCCCCAAATTTAGCCCTGGGGCCATCACGGGTTCTCGCGGGTTTTCTAATACAACATCTTGAGCCCACGCAACGGTAGCGAAACTCAATAAAGTTGCCGTTATCCATACACAGACAACAGAGAAATATGTTGTTTTCATATCCAAGGCTCCTCCACCATTATTTTTCCACAAGGTTAAAAAGCGCTGTCCTTACTCTGATTCATAAACAAGTTCGACAAACCCCAAGCGGGTGGATTTAACTATTGCCATTATCACGATCAAAACTCCGTTATTTTGCGCATCGACAGGAACTGCTTTTCTCCACCGCTGACCCATAGGAGGACCTTTCAAACAGGCCCTCCTATTCTATGTTAGGCGCGATCGTCAAAACATCAATCGGAGACCAGCGACGAAGAACAGACCGTCACCTTCTTCTCCTTCAGCTTCCCTGATGTCCAGCGTATCGCCAAAGACCCTCTCGTAGTGCACGCCGACGTAAGGCGCTACAAAACGATCTACGAGGTCGTAGCTGAGGCGCGCGCCCACTTCCAATTTAGGCCCCCATGCCTTGACTTCGGCATCGAGATTGTCCCTTAAAGGTACATCCAGCTCAATACTTGGCGTCAGGATCAGATAGTTGGTGATCAAGGCTTCGTATTCGACTTCAAACCGGGCCGAAGGTTTATCAGAAACAAACAGATCGGCATCAACCTCAAACCACTGAGGTGCCAACCCGTGCACGCCCACCACACCATGAACCCGGTCGCGACCGTCCGGCGTATCGAAGCGAACACCTGCGACAGCATCAAAAAACGTAGAAATTGGCTTCTGCAAGCGAAGCTGTGTTTCCATCGTTTCCAACCGGTCGCTTCTGGTTTGGAACTCGCCTTCGCTCCGGATGACGAGCTTCAATTCGTCTGTCCCGATCAACGCGTCACCATCCCACGCCATAACGTTGGACTGAGCATCTCCGGTAAACCGGTTTTCCAACTGCTCAATTTGAACCCCCCAGATCAACGGCTCGGCATTGACGGAAGTGGCGGCCGAAACAGCTACAGCCCATAGGCCTAAAAATACAATGATACGTTTCATCTTCAGCCTCCTTGCTGGTTTTTGAGAGAAGCTGCCTTGGGACCGCCCTTGACGACGACCTTACGGAACATACCGCTATCGGCGTGGTACGAAAGATGGCAATGAAATGCCCATTGTCCAGGCGCATCGACTTCGGTTTCGGTGTAAACAGTAGTGCCCGGTGCCACACTCACCGTGTGTTTTATGGGGTCCCATTTACCGTTCCCGTTATCGATAATCGACCACATTCCATGAAGATGCATCGGGTGAGTCATCATTGTTTCATTGACGAATTTGAACCGGACGCGTTCTCCATACTGAAGTACGATCGGATCAGCATCCTCATACTTCACACCATTGATCGACCAGATATAGCGCTCCATATTACCGGTTAGCCGCAATTCAATCTCACGTGTGGCCTCCCGATCCTCGTATAGAGGCTTCTGCGCTTTCAGATCACTGTAGGACAGGAACTTGCCGCCATCTGCAGCTGACGGAAGCAGGCCACTGCCAGAGGCGTAAAAGTCGTCACCATCACCAGCCATTTTGCCATGGTCCATTCCAGCCATGTTGCTGTGGTCCATGCCCGACATCTTGCTGTGGTCCATTCCAGCCATCTTGCTGTGGTCCATGCCCGGCATCTTATTATCAGACATACCCGGCATGTTGCTGTGGTCCATACTCGGAATCTTGTTATCAGCCATACCAGCTATATTGCCGTGGTCCATGCCTGCCATATTGCCGTGATCCATGCCCATGTCCGCCATGGTTAATCGTGGGACCTCACGGAGTGACGGTAATTCTGCCACAATACCTTCGCGAGAGGCCAAGGTTCCGCGAACGCTCGCCGTGCGCCCCATTGATTCGGCAAAGACCGCATATGCCTTTTCGTCAGCGGGCTTCACAATCACGTCATAGGTTTCGGCAACGCCGATTCGGAACTCATCAACTGTAACCGGTTGGACGTTGTTTCCGTCGGCCTGAACCACTGTCATTTTGAGGCCCGGGACGCGGATATCGAAATACGTCATTGCGGACGAATTAATGAAACGCAATCGAACTCGCTCTCCCGGTTTAAAGATGCCTGTCCAGTTCTGCGAAGATGACTTTCCGTTGATAAGCGGCGTGAACCCCTGCACGTCTTCGATGTCTCTCGGCATCATTCGCATATCACCCCACATCATTCGGTCGTCAATCGCTGCACCAAGCCCTTTTTCCTTGGCATCGGAAAAGAAATCAAAGATCGTCTCTTGTTTGCGATTGTAATAATCAGCGGACATCTTGAGGTTACGCATAATGCGGTCCCCAGAATGCGGATGCGCATCTGTCAGTTGAACTACGTATTCTCTATCATATCGGAATGGTTCTCGTTTTTCGGGTTCAATGACGATGGCGCCAAAAGCACCGTCCGGTTCCTGAAACCCCGTATGGCTATGAAACCAATAGGTACCACTCTGGACAATCGGAAACTCGTAAGTGAATGTTTCTCCTGGGTCAATCCCGTCATAGCTGATTCCCGGGACACCATCTTGTTGATACGGAAGTATCAAGCCGTGCCAGTGAATCGACGTTGATTCATTCAAATTGTTTGTAACCTTGATTGTTACATCTTCACCTTCTTTAAACCTGAGAACCGGTCCAGGCGTCTTGCCATTATAGCCGATACCTGATCGGGTAAATTCGCCGGTATCGATTTTCACCCGATCAACGGAAAGTGAATACTCAGCGGCGTCAACATTACCGGCGCTCAAGGCGAGAAAACTCAGCCCAACGATACCGGCAGTCAGTAAATTAAAACGCAACATAGCGTGCTCCTACTTCAATAATAACCGATGGGGAAGGACGCATAGACTCCACCCGTCGCGCTCCCTCATCGGCATTGTAATGTTAATGTGAGAGTTTGATCATGCCGACCATTCCGGACTCATAGTGTCCAGGAACATTGCAGGCGAATTCCAACTCGGCATGCTCTGGGAAAGTCCAGATGACTTCTCCCGTTTTTCCCGGTTCAAGAAGGACGCTGTTGGGATCATCGTGCATTCCATGCCCCATTGATTTCTGCATCTTCTTGGCGGCATCCCAGTTGATTTTGTCAGCCTCCAGTACACCGTGCTCCATCATCATCATCATTTCAGGAGCATGGGCCTTATGCATATCGGCTGTCGCTATATTGAATTCATGGACGAACTCGCCCGCATTCTTAACGACAAAACGGACGGTTTCGCCTTCTTTGACAGTAATATTTTCCGGTTCGTAGAAATTATCGCTCATCGTCACGTTGATCGTTCGCGAAACCTCGGATAATTTTCCTGGTGATCCGGTTTTTCCCGCTTTCCCGTGACCGGCGCCAGCAAATGCCGGATTGGAGACAGTAGACAAGCTCAGGGCAATCACAGCTGCAGCTGCGTAAAGTGAGTAACGTGTTTTCATGGTCTTTATACCTTCGAAGTTTCAAATCATCATAGATTGAGCGTGTCGCTGACTATTCCAGTCAGCGCGATACGCTCGTCATTTAATAGAAGATGAAAATCAAACTCGAGGTGGAGGCGTTTCTGCTTCAGACATCAATGCGAGATACGGATTTTGTCTCACGGTGAAATACGCTTTCACTGCATAATCAGGCGCAACATCCGACCACAGTTCATTGTAGCTAAACGTTGGAGAGCAATGCGTAATGGCCTGAGAACAACACGTTATTTGAAGCCCAGCGTCACAACCCGATTCACATTGATCAGATGGCCCCACCTGATGTTCATGTGAGGAAATGTTGCTATGGCCATGTGCTTCAGTCCCGCTGGCATGATGTGCCATGTAGGGACTGGCAATGAGGACAAAAGCGAATATTGCAATTAACAACTCTCTCATAAAGACAAGATAAACCTGCCAGCCACTGGAAGGTCAAGAGCAATGTATGAACCGGGATTTGAAGTCACAGAATTGCTGCGTCAAAAGGCCGCGCCAATTATTATCTTCACCCATGCTTGCGTCGACACATTGATGAATATGTTCTTTCCAATCAAGGTTAGACGCACGTTTTATCGTTTGCAGTTTATCATGAAGGCGACGAGAAAATATGTTTATTCGGCGGCGACAGAATGCACTTCGGCTTGGCGACGTTCATCCATTGCTTGGTTGATGATTTGAAATGATGACCACAAGAACAGGCCAGCCATTAGCGCCGCGACGATCAGATCAGGCCAAGCCGTTTCAGTAAGATAAACCCCAATTGCAGCCGTAATTACTGCGGCGTTGCCTATGGCGTCGTTGCGGCTGCAAAGCCAAACCGATCTGACGTTTGCGTCGCCATTTTTAAAGCGCATCAGTATCCAAACGCTCACCAGATTTGCGGCCAGCGCCAATAGACCAATGCCACCCATAATCTCAGCCGATGGCACGCCCAAGACCAATACGTGATAGGCAGTGGAGCCAAAGACCCAAACTCCCATCGCCGCGAGGCTCAGTCCTTTGACAAGAGCTGCCGTTGCGCGGACCTTGAGTGACATGCCGATGACGTAAAGGCTGATTGCATAGGTGACAGTATCGCCCAGAAAATCCAGTGCGTCCGCCTGAAGCGCCTTGGAACTGGCAAATGCACCCGCTGCCATTTCGACAACAAACATTGTGCCATTGATGGCAATCACTGCCCATAGTGCGCGTTTGAACTCGTTCGAAACACCATCAAACTTGGTATCACTTCCGCAACACCCGCCACTCATTTTCAAACTCCAAAAACACCAAAAAGGCTTCTGTTCATCAATGTCTGCGTGCTTTGCACCGACCGGAGAAGGCATGTTACTATCTACAATCGTTGTAGGAGCAAGGGGTAAATTGAAATGGCATCTGAAAATTTATCAATCGGTGATCTAGCGCGTGATGCCGGGTGCACAGTTCAGATTATTCGACACTACGAGAAAATAGGATTGCTGCCGGAGCCACACCGCACGAGCGGCAACCGCCGTATCTATTCCAGGGGCCAAGCCTCCCGTTTGCAGTTTATTCGACATGCCCGTGAACTCGGTTTCAGCTTGGACAATATTCGTCAATTTTTATCTTTCTCAGACCAACCAGATCAATCTTGTGAGTCGGTTGATGCCATCGCCCGCCAACACCTTCGAAGCGTTCAGGAACGTATGAAACGGCTTCGGTCTATGGAACGAGAGCTTAAACGGATGATCCAGCAGTGCGGTGGCGGTATTGTCGCTGAATGCAGGATTATCGAAGTCCTGGCAGACCACTCGGAATGCCTAAGCGAGAGACATCCAACAGGGAAATCCGGAAAGAGCAGTTAGCATTCGTGGGTAAGGATTACACTGTTACCTACAGCAGGAATCTCCGAGTTGAATAGGTGGGCATGCAACCGTGCCGTATGAACAATACACGCAGCAGTCACCGGGCTTCGGCTTCAAGACAGCGCCGCACCCCTTACAATCATAGAACCACTGACAAGCGTTCGTCGGCATCATTTCTGTCTCAGAATGTCCGCATTCGGGGCAAGTAATTTTGGAGGTAGGGATTATCGTGACGTCATTCGTCGCCATAGTGCATACCCTGTGATGATGAGAAAAATTGCTAAGGTCGGCAAAAGCACGAAATCCAAGTACCCAACAATCGACGATAATCCGACGATACTCAGGAGAATCACGAGTGCGGGCGTGAAGCAGCATATCGCGGCAAAAATTGTGCCGATAACGCCAGTTAAGAGTAGTTGGTCCCTCATTGCTCGTTTGTCCATATATCCATCAGCATATTGGTAACGTCCCACTCCCATAGCGGTGCGGTCCAGGCGACTCCCGTGGCCAAGGACGCCACGCTCGCCATAACCACGCCTCGCCGCCACCGTATAGGTCTGCCACCTGTTGTCGAAATGCGGAACCACAGATAGGCAATAATAGCCGTCACGATGAACAGGATGATTTCGCGGTAGACGACGAGCGGTCCCAGAAACGACAACCATGCCCCACCCAATCCAATAATGGTGAGAGCAAGCGGCAGGATACAGCAGGAAGCCGACAAGAACGCGAGCGACGCTGTAAATGCGAGGGCAACGTTCTGAAAGGCTTCGCCTCGTGAACAAACGCTATTGTCTTTTCTTGAGTTCATAGGTTGATTGTGCATCCTGTAGTGACTACAGGATCAAGGGGAATCTTTATGAACACTATCGGCGTTGCCGCAAATCTCAGCGGCGTAGGCATAGAAGCAATCCGCTACTATGAACGCGAAGGCGTCGTTCCGGCTGCTGACAGGCAAGCAAACGGTAGGCGGGTCTATGACAAGGCGGCGATCAACCGCCTTAGATTTGTCCGGCGGTGTCGAGATCTGGGTTTCTCAATTAATCAGGTAAAGACATTGCTGTCTTTGTCGCTGTCTCAGAAGCAGAATTGTGAAGACGTGAGCCGGATCGGTCACAACCATCTCGATGAAGTACGACGTAAGATAACTGACCTTCAAATGCTTGAAGGTGCGCTGGTCGAGTTACTGACCAATTGCGAAGGTGGAGAATCTCGGTGCCCGTTACTCGAACGCCTATTTGAAGATTAGTATGCCAAGAACAAATTGTCTGCTCAGGGTCATTAGCTGCCCTCGGCGCTCCTGCCTAATAATGTCCGCTTACAGATCATAATCAGACGCGATGCCGTGTCACGTTTGGCAAGAGCCCCTTAGAACAATCTGATCAGATAGATACAGGCCTTTCAGCCCATGTCTCGGATGATTTGCATCTGCCGTTCTGTCGATACGGGTAGGTAAGAGTTCATCGTGGTGGCCACGTTTTCATGCCCCATATTCATCGACCACGCCTTAAATTGTTCGGGTGTCTTGCAAATCTCGCTGCCCAAATGGGTTAGAGTCTTGCGGAAACTATGCGGCGTATATTGCTGCAACTGGACAGCGGCAAACGCACCGCGAATGATTAAATTTAACTTAGCTCCATTGGCAAACCCATCTCTTGCCAATCCTATATTGGCAAATCCCTTGCCTTCCACCACACCCACCTGGGCCTTAGGAAACAATGCATCCTTTGGCCCGAACAATTTAACCTCACGCAGATACTCTACCCAAGTCGCAAAACATTCGTGATATGCCCTATCAACCGGGTAAAACTGACAATAGATCGTCTTGGCTCCCTTTGTATTTACCTCGCGTGCATCTTGGAACACATGGCCCATCTCTATATTCACATGACCAAGCTTTAGCGATGCCACCGCCCCCACCCGCGCGCATGTCAGCATGAAGAATGCAAAAAGCGCCTTATCGCGTTTGTCGAACTCAGTTTCAAAAGGCATCGCCTGAAACGCATGGGCTGCTTGCTGCATTGACGGATAAGGAATCTCGCGCTGGGTATGTGCCACCCGTGCCGATTTGCGCGTGTTATTGAAATATTCCACATCTGGATATGTCAGCACTCGTTTGAATCCCGGTTTACTGACCAACCAATGAAAAAAGTTTTTGACCAAGCGCAAGGTGGCATCGACAGTTGAAAAGCTTAACGGCTTTTTGGTGCGTTCGTTCTTTTGTTTGTTCAGATAATCTTTGAAATCTACAGCCTGTTGACGATGGAAGTTTTTGAACGATTTAAATTTGGTGCTTTCCTCAAACTGTCGGATTGCTACCCGCGCCTTATCAATCGATGCATCGTCCTGACCTTTTGCATGACGCAAATAAGTGGCGTATTCGTGTTTTACCCGCTCGTTTTCCTCAAGGTATCGCATCATTATCAATTGCTCCTTTTTGGTTAGGTTTTGGCACGTCCTTACCCATCAGTTCCTCCTGATTCATTGGAGGGTCGGAAGTTATAGTTCACGCTAGGTTTGATAGGTTCCTTTATGCTCATTTCCTGTTGCGTATGGAAATGGTCAGGACTGTTGTTAATTCAGCGCAAAGTCTTGGGCTGGCAAACTTGCCACATACCCCTTCGCAAACCTCACAAAGTGCCTCCAGCCTGCCCCGCGTGTCGGTGTAGAGCAGATAGTCAGCCATGCCGCCATAGGCTTGCCGTGGAGCATTGCAAGTCATGCAAAGAAACTGATCCCGCGCCAAACGGCGTTCAGGTTTGTTTGCCCGTTTGTTAAGAAAATCCTTTAGGACAAAGCCCAAGATCAAATGCGGTTTTTGGCTGTCCAGCACATCCAATCCAGCTTGCCGCCACAACCGCACCGTTTGCACCGTAACACCCAGCACATCTGCCGCTTGTTCATATGTGTATTGATTATGGGTTTTAATCTTGCGCGCGGAAACGCGCTTTGCCATCAGCTTTGCACACCCTTGGCCGGATCAACGCGACTGGCTTCTGCCCACGCGTTTAGATCTGCACCGCGATATATGATCTTACGGCCAAGGCGATAGAAGGCAGGGCCCATGTTTTTATGCCGCCATTGGGCCAGTTTGTCGCGGTCGCCAATCAGGTCAAGTTCGGGATCACCAAGAACGTAGCTTCGGTTTTGATCGAATAAGTTAGACATCTTTTGGTCCTCATTAAATTAAACTGAGGATTAAAGTGTCTGTTTAGATTGTGTTCGTTAAGACTAAACAGTGCCATGAAAGCCCGCCCACGTTTTGCCCTAAATGCCCGCACTACTTTTGGGCATATATGGCATCTAGCTCTTCGCCCATATTACGCTGAACAGCAGTTCTGCTTGGTGACTTTCCAAGCTCCTTCTCCGCATAAGCAATCAACTCATAAATACAGTTTTCCTTGCCATCTGGAAAAGTCTGGGTCAGCGTGAGTTCAGTTAAATGATCTTTGAGAACTTGCCAATCAATCACATTTCGACGGCCAAGTTTGTTTTTTCGGATGGTTCGTCCAACATTGCTAGATAAGTAAAACGCACCAAATCGTTCAACAGTGATTGGATTTCCCGACTGTAACAGCAATGAACGGTGATCTAAAATATCTTGCGTCTTGATCCTCAGTGCCACGTGTTTAACATCATCAATCAGTATCTCATTTTGTGTCCAATCGAACGATAGTGAGAATGCTTCCCCTGGAACGCAATCAAACCGCGCCGCTTTCTCATACTCGTCAGCATCAGCCAGTTTTTCCCAGCGCGTATAATTGATTGCTTGCGCCGTAATTTGCCGCGATGCCAAGAGCTGGAAAAGCTTTGCACACGCAATATCAAAATGTGGGCGAAACTTACTCTCCGTTTGGTCGACCAAGGCTTGCAACGGCCCTAACTCTAGCAATTTTTGACGGTAATCTGCTGCAATTTTTTTCCAGAATTTTGAATCAATTCCATTTTCTTGGTCGATGTAGACTTTATCTTTTTTTTCATACTCTTTTATCAAGCGAGGGAGATCGCTGACGCTTTCATAAACACATTTTTCTGCTGCCTCCAAATAACCTTCGACCATTGGTATTCCAAGACTTTCAAACTCTAAAGGATCAAACCAAGGAAATTCAAAACTTGGATAAAAATTGTCGGGCATTCCCCGCCAGTCGAGGCGATAGTCTAGTATTTCATCTGTCTCATTAACGAAATGATACTGCATTTGCGGCACGCGCCCAAAAGCTATCCATTCGACAATTTCAGACATAAAGCAATACGGGGGCAACTCCACCTCAGTCAAAAACGTTACTTTGCCGTCAGCCAATTTTTACGACCTTACCTATTGTTCCAGACACATATAACGACCAACGCTCCATCAGCGCCCGCCGCTTTTCCAGCAAGTCTGACCGCGCATAAGCCCGCTCTACATCAGATCCAACTTTATGCGCCAAACTCATTTCTGCAACCTCGCGCGGTGCGTTTGCTGCCTCAGAAGCCCAATCGCGGAAGGTGGACCGGAACCCATGCACCGTAACATCTTCAACCTGCATCCGGCGCAACAACATAAGCATGGCCATATTCGATAATGGCTTGTTACGCTTTTGACCTTCAAACACATACTCAGATCGCATTGCGCGCAAAGGCTCAATAATCGCCAACATTTCATCGGTCAAAGGCACCCGATGTACTTCGCCGCCCTTCATCCGATCCGCTGGGCAGGTCCACAAGTGCGCATCAAAATCAATCTCAGCCCATTGAATCCCCAACACCTCGCCCGTGCGCAATCCTGTCAGGCAAGTGAACATCAACGCCTTGGCCGCCATCGCATCGCGGGTTTTCAGGTCAGCATAAAAGGTTGGAACTTCTTGCCATTGCATCGCCTTATGGTGCTTGGGCTTGGTTTTCACCTTGGGTAACACTTGCGCATCGTGAATTGCTGTCACCGGGTTCTCACCTGACCGAAAGCCCTTGGATTTGGCCACATCCAAAATAATCTTGATCCGTTGAGCCAAACGTCGCGCGGTTTCGTGCTTATCAGTCCAAATTGCCGACAAGCACATCAGCACTTCTGGTTCACCAATGCTATCAACAGGCATTCGCCCAATTTTTGGAAAAGCATAGTCACGCAAAGTATTGATCCATTGCGCCCCGTGCTTGTCATTTTTCCACGTTGGCATTCGGTCAATATGAACCTGCCTTGCAATTTCCTCGAAACTTGGTATCTCACGACTAGCGTTAAATCGGGGGTTTAAGCCTTGCTTGGCCATCCGTCTATATTCAAGCGCCCGTTCTCGTGCTTGGTTTAGCGTCACCACATCCGCTCCACCCAAACCGAAGTCAGTACGAAGCGGCGCGCCTTTGATGTTGCGTTGTCCTTTGACTACTACTCGTACGATCCAACGCCGTGCGCCAGATGGGTCAACAACCAGATAAAGCCCGCCACCATCGCCGTGGCGTCCAGCACCCAAATTCTCTACCAGCTTTTTAGTTAGCTTACCTGTTAAGGCCATCATTCATACCACATTAAATACCACTCAAGGCAACAATACGGGTACAATCGAAACAAATCCAGAATAATTAGAAAATACAATAAATCCCTGATAAACAGGAGAAAAATCAACTTAATTCAGTTTATTCAAATTCTAATATATGAGTAGTTGGCGGAGGGAGCGGGATTCGAACCCGCGATACGGTTTCCCGCATACACGCTTTCCAAGCGTGCGCCTTCAGCCACTCGGCCACCCCTCCGCAAGACCTGACGATCGAGCGGAAACTAGCCGAGCAAACGCCGCCCCGCAAGAGCGATTGAGAAATCTTTGCAAAGTCAAAAATTTTGCCCACATAATTAATAGTTATTAACAAATTCAGGCGATTATGCAGGCATGAGAACTATTTTCTTTTTGGGCTGGTTTTTAATGCTCTGCGCCTTTACGGCAGCGGGAGCAGAAACCATTGCGCGGACGCTCCCGGGGGGTGCCGGCTGGGTACTATCGACGTCAGAATTATGGCGCGCACTCTGGCCAAGCGCCTACGTGCTTGCAGAAGTGCGATTAGGTCATGCCATCCCCTGGTTATGGGATCCCGTTATGACGTGGTTCTTAAGCCCGCCTGCGTGGGCCCTGTTTGGTGTACCGGGCGTTATCCTCGCCTGGACATGTCGTTCAAATCGCGTCTTGAGCCCTGCTCAGGAAGAAGAAATGCGCGAACACGAAGCATCACTATTTCTATATGATGAATTGGTGAGTGAAGCTCGAAAATGGGCGCGCGATGAAGGTTGGAACCCTGATGAAGACGATCAACTCCCGTCCTACGAACTCATCGACCTATTTGAAAAAGAAAATAACAATGATGGGTTTGATGCAGCTGCTGACCCGTTACCGGAATTCGTCAAGCCGTTTAAGCGTTAATCGCCCGATGTCTTGAGCGCTGCCAGGAAAGCAGATTGTGGGATTTCCACGTTGCCAATCTGGCGCATCCGCTTTTTACCCTTCTTTTGTTTTTCCAAAAGCTTTTTCTTTCGCGTGATATCGCCGCCGTAACACTTAGCGGTAACGTCCTTACGCATCGCACTGACCGTTTCGCGCGCAATAACTTTGCCGCCAATGGCCGCCTGGATCGCAATCTTGAACAATTGCCGCGGAATCAGATCTTTGAGCTTTTCACAGACCTGACGGCCACGCGCTTCTGCATGCGTTCGGTGCGCAATAAAGGCCAGCGCATCAACTTGCTCAGCATTCACCAAAATCGAGATTTTCGAGAGATCACCCTCGGCATATCCAATCAATTCGTAGTCAAAACTCGCATAGCCACGCGACACAGATTTTAACCGGTCATAGAAATCAAAAACGACTTCGTTCAATGGCAACGTGTAGACGACCATGGCGCGATTGCCGACATACGTCAGTTCTTGCTGCACACCGCGGCGTTCTTCACACAAACTCAGGACCGAGCCTAAATACTCATCCGGCACCATGATCGCAGCCTTGATCAACGGCTCTTCGATGAAGTCGATTGATACAGGATCAGGCATATCGACTGGATTATGAAGTTCCTTCATCGTGCCATCGGTCATATGAACTTTGTAGACAACACTCGGGCTTGTTGTGATCAGATCGAGATCAAACTCTCGCTCGAGCCTTTCCTGCACAATTTCAAGATGCAGCAAGCCTAAGAAACCACAACGATACCCAAAGCCTAGAGCGGCAGAACTTTCAGCTTCATAATGGAAGCTGGCGTCGTTCAAGTGCAGCTTTGCCAATGCCTCGCGCAGGTCTTCGTATTCAGACGTATCGGTTGGAAACAGGCCACAGAACACAACAGGGATTGACGGTTTAAACCCTGTCAGCGGCTCAGCCGTTGGGCGCTTGTCCTCGGTGATGGTGTCGCCAACAGACGTATCGGCGACCGTCTTAATCGCCGCTGTCATATAGCCAACTTCACCCGGTCCGAGGAAATCTATTTTTGTCGGTTTTGGCGTAAAGACGCCAACCTGATCCGATTGATGGATCGATCCTTCCTGCATCAACTTAAGACGCATGCCACGTTTCAACGTGCCTTCGTAAACACGCACGAGTGTCATCACGCCCAGATAGGCGTCGTACCAACTATCAACCAAGAGCGCTTTAAGCGGCGCTGTTGGATCACCCTTTGGGGGTGGCATTTTAGTGACAATGGCTTCGAGTACGTCTGGCACACCCATGCCCGTCTTGGCAGAAATCAACAATGCATCAGACGTGTCGATCCCGATCACATCATCGATCTGTTCTTTAACGCGCTCCGGCTCCGCTGCGGGGAGGTCCGCCTTGTTCAGAACAGGAATAATCTCGAGATCGTTCTCAATCGCCAGATAAACGTTGGCCAGTGTTTGCGCCTCAACACCCTGTGTCGCATCAACAACCAAAAGCGCCCCTTCACAGGCAGCCAACGACCGGCTGACTTCATATGAGAAGTCCACATGGCCCGGTGTGTCGATAAGATTGAGGATATACTCTTCGCCATCAGCGGCTTTGTACTTAAGACGCACAGTCTGTGCTTTGATGGTGATCCCGCGCTCACGCTCAATATCCATATTGTCGAGCACTTGCTCTTTCATCTCACGTTCCATCAACCCGCCACAGACTTGAATAAGTCTATCGGCGAGAGTCGACTTCCCATGATCGATATGGGCGATAATTGCAAAGTTACGGATTTTTGAAATATTTGTCATTGCGCGGGTATGTAGCACCCGCTCGGGCACTTTTCCATCCTTATCGCGTCATCACATGTCGCCGAGTTGCAATGATGCGAAATCAAGCTGTCGTTCCGCCAATAAACGGCGATACTCGACGGGGTCAAATTGATACCCACAGACCATGCAACCAATATTCGCCGTGTCGAATGTATCCGTCAAAATACCGTCTATTGTATTTTGCGCTTCACTACATTGTGGGCATTGAACGGGCACAATATCTGCACTTTTCAGCGTATCACCCTTAACGTCACTCATCATTATCCCTTTACGCCACAGGCTTTTGACGCCGCCCGGTAAGCCGCTGTGAACCCGCTTAAGGAAAATGTGTCGACAGTTAACGTGCCACGGCCTGATTTACCCTGGACCGTCAAATTTTGCCCCCGGATCATACTTTTAACCAGGGGTCCGTCTTCGAATGCAAACGCAAGTCCGCCATCTGCGAACATGGCATGGGAAGCGCCGCCAATTTTGGCCGTAATTTTACCTTTTTTCTCATAGATATACCCAGCCTCTAGGCTCACAAAACCTGACATTTTATCGGCGGGTCTGTGCGATACGAGCAAAAATACATCGCCGCGACGGGTGTATTTGCCTTCAGATTTGGTAGGGGCACTGGCCGCATAGCATACTTTCGCACCGCCATCGTTGCGGGCATGAGCTTCCCAAGCCTCAAACTTGCCAAGGAATTCAGCATGAGCAGGTGCCCCGCTTAGCGTTATTGCCAGCAAACTCAAAAATAGGACGACCGTTGGTCTAAAAAGTACCTCAGTATTCATACCTATCGTGATATACCGGACACCCTTGACTTCGCAAGGGCCGATATACACTTGTTTGATAAATTAATGAAAGTTCATCCTTTGATTACTGATCCTCTTATTTGTGACGTGACGCGAGGCACTATGGTTGAGAGCCGCCATCGCGTTCATGCGATGATTTGCGATAGCTCTGGCCCCCTCAAAACCTGGGGTGATCCTGACCTTATGTTTTACCCCCGTTCAGCCATTAAATTCATGCAGGGCCTGCCACTAGTAGAAAGTGGTGCCGCCAATGCCCACAGCATTGCTGAGAACGAGCTGGCGCTCGCATGTGCATCGCATTCCGGCACCGCAGAACATGTCTCGACCGTCGCAAATTGGCTGCAAAGGCTAGGGCTGGGCGTCGATAATTTAGGATGTGGGGCGCATTTGCCATATGACATCAAGGCGGCCCACGATATCGTGCGCGCTGGTGCTGAGCCTACCAGGTTAAACAATAATTGCTCTGGTAAACATGCGGGCTTCTTGACCACTGCACTGCATTTAAATGAGCCTATAGAGGGATATCTTGATCCTGATCACCCCGTTCAAAAGCGCCTGTTTGATATATTAGAGCGTTTTGGCGACGAAAGCCTCGCAGATACCGGACGCGGTCAGGATGGCTGCGGCATTCCTGTCTATGGCATGACGCTTCGTGCGCTTGCAAAGGCCGCTCAGAAAATGTCTGAACCAAAAGGCTTCGGAGAATCCCGCGGCGATGCAGCAACGCGCATCATCAAGGCTGTGACGACACATCCTTATATGGTTGGCGGGCCCGGGCGTTTCGATACAGATGTCATGACGGCTCTAGGCGGCACGGTTGCCACCAAAGGCGGCGCAGAGGGCGTTCATGTCGCGATTGTCCCCGGCAAAGGCTTAGGCATAGCACTCAAGACTGAAGACGGTGAAAAACGCGCTGGCGATATCGCAATGGGATGGCTGCTTATGGAAGCGGGCCTCATACCAACGTCAGTACAAGAAACCATCGCGGCACACATGAAACCAACATTACGAAATGCAGTCGGCGATGCTGTCAGCACGATCAAGATTGCTCATTGAGGGCTGAATAAAGGGGGGGGGAGGAATTTTGCGTACAGGACTGCTCAGGATCCTGTTATACGTCGCGTGTGTCGCGGCAATCGTTATTCTTGCGCAATTTTTTGTCGAACTCCGGCATGCTGAGAATGATCAGATACG
>Ga0206130_10003161_pt1 | contig 21947 bp, 13 predicted proteins | sample Helgoland_Spring_9_FD_148637 | JGI IMG/M metagenome (GOLD analysis project Ga0206130, IMG submission 148637) | Pelagic subsurface seawater microbial communities from Kabeltonne, Helgoland, North Sea - Helgoland_Spring_Bloom_20160512_1 | ecosystem: Environmental > Aquatic > Marine > Epipelagic ... | reverse complement strand
ATCAATATCTCCAATAGAGATTCCATGAATATCACCCATAATAATATCGTAAGGCGGCTCAAATTTTCCTTTGTTATTCCATTGTACTTGAGCACCCAAACCATGATCATTGATGAGTAAGTCTAAATAGCCATCTTGGTTTAAATCAACAACAATAGGCGCGTCCCACTTTCTCAAGTTTTTTTCTTGCCTTGGGAACTCTTTGAAAACTTCTTTAAAAGAGGTTTGTCCAAAATTAGTGTTTGGGAAAAAGCAAAAAACTAAATGAATCGTTATTGATAAAAAAAGATTATAGGTTGTTTTGATCATTAATTAAAATTTAGCTTGTCAGTCTTCGAAAAAATTGTGTTCAAACCATTCTACCAAAAGAAAGAATATTACTTGATGGATAGCGTGTGAATTTTAACAGGTTGTAGCTGTATTTTATCCTTCAAATAGATATAATCTCAAAAACATCTCTGCTTTGAGCATGATTAATCTTTAATTTCTATACGTTCAACTTTACCAACTAAAAATAAATAGCTAAAAAAGCCTAATAAAGCCAATACTCCAATATATAATAATGCTGGTTTAAAATCACCATCTTGAGCTAAGTATCCAATAACAATGGGAGTAATAGCAGCGGCTAGTCCACCTATAAAATTAAAAACTCCACCAATTAGTCCAATCAATCTTGTTGGTGCCAAAAGTGAAACAAACACCCAAGTTATTGAGGCCAATCCATTACCAAAAAATGCGAGCGATAAGAAGAAAATAATTAGAGTTGTGTTATCGGTATAATTTGCTCCAATAATTGCTAATGACAAAAACATTCCAACTAAAACAGGTGCTTTGCGAGCCAACTCATTGGAGTAATTTTTTCGAATTAAAAAATCCGACGTAAAGCCTGACAACAGAACACCCACAAAAGCTGCTAAAAAAGGAACAGAAGCTAAAATACCAGATTTGATAAAGTCCAAACCTCTATACTCTACCAAATAGGTTGGAAACCATGTTAAAAAGAAAATAAACAATGAACCTAAACAAAATTGACCTAAATAAACACCCCATAGTTTACGATATGAGAATGCAAGTTTTACGTCATTCCAATTGAATTTATGTTCTTTTTTTTCAACAGTTAAATGACTGATTAAGCCTCCTCCTTCTTCAATATATTCTAATTCTTCTTGACTAACTTTTCTATGATTTTTTGGGTCTCGATAAAACTTATACCAAATAAATGCCCAAATAATTCCTATAATACCTGAAACAATAAAAAGACCTCTCCACTCAAGTTTACTTTGAATTAATATTAGTGCTGGCGTTAAAAATGCCAAACCAATAAACTGACCAGAAGTATATATTGCAATTGCAGAGGCACGCTCTTTCTCTGGAAACCAACTCGTTACAATTTTATTGTTACACGGATATGAAGGGGCTTCAAAAGCTCCAATAGCAATTCTACAACCTATCAATGCCCCCAAAGAACTAACAAATCCCTGAAAAAGTGTGGCAATAGACCATAACACTATCATAAAGGGATACAATATTCTTGGCTTTACATAATCTACAATAATACCTCCAGGAATTTGTAATGACGAATAGGACCATGCGAATGCAGAAAAGATGAGTCCCATTTGTATTTTTGTTAAACCTAATTCGCCCGAGATAGCAGATGCTGCAACAGAAATATTACTCCTATCCATATAATTAATAACCACAGTAATGAATATGAGAGTAAGGATATTATATCGCTTGTATGTTTTTGTTTTGGTTGTTAATGAACCCATATTTTATACTTGTTTTAACTAATTACTTAATTGTCAACACAATTACCACTCTGCAACTGCTCCATCTTCATTTCGCCAAATGGGGTTTTTCCAATCATGACCTTTAATAGCAGCTTCCCTTACCTTATCTTCATCTATTTCTATACCTAATCCGGGTGCAGTTGGCAATGGCACACAACCATCTTTTAATCCGAATACATTTGGATCTTTCAGATAGTCGGTTAGTTGCGTTTCATTACCATCTTCATATGGAATTCCTAAACTTGTTTCTTGGATTAAAGCGTTAATACATGAAAAATCAATTTGAAAGGCCGCAGCTAATGAAATCGGTCCAAGCGGACAATGAGGCGCAATGGCAACGTCATACGCCTCAGCCATATTTGCAATTCTTTTAACTTCGGAAATGCCTCCAGCATGGCTTAAATCGGGTTGTACAATATCTACCAAACCTTTTTGAATGACTTGTTTAAAATCCCAACGTGAATACATACGTTCCCCTGTTGCAATTGGAATTGATGTGTAAGACTTTAGACCCTCTAAGGCTTCATTATTTTCAGATAAAACAGCCTCTTCTAAAAAATAAGGTTGGTATGGTTCTAATGCTTTTGCCAATACTTTTACCATGCCTTTATGCACTCGCCCATGAAAATCGACACCTATAGGATAATTGTAACCAATAGCGTTTCTAACGGCTGCTAATTTTTCAGCAGCTTCATTGATTTTATTGGGCGCATCAATCCATTCTATTTCGTCGGTTACAACCATTTTTACTGCAGTAAATCCGTCTTCTATTCTTTTCTTCGCTGCTTTCGCTAAATCTTCGTTTGTATCACCATGTACCCAACCATATATCTTCATCTTGTCCCTAACCGCTCCACCTAATAATTCGTAAATAGGAACGCCTAAAGATTTTCCTTTAATATCCCAAAGTGCTTGGTCTATACCTGATAAAGCACTCATTAAAATGGGTCCGCCTCTATAGAAGCCGCCACGATAAACCATTTGCCAAAAATCTTCTATTTTATTGGCAGGGTGCCCAATTAAAAAAGATTTCATTTCGTTAATAGCAGTTTCAACTGTTGCTGCTCTTCCTTCAACAACTGGTTCTCCCCAACCAACTAGTCCGTTTTTTGTGGTTACTTTAACAAAGAGCCATCGAGGAGGAACTTTAAACAGTTCTACCTTTTCGACTTCCATTCCATTTGATAGACTCATACTATTTTATTTTTTTAACGTGAACAAAATGGGGTCCAATAGCTAAACGTTTCGCTTTTAAATACACGTGAAAATTCCCTTTGTTCTCTGGTAATTCAACAGACTCAAAAACCATTGTTTTTTGACCTTGCTTAAAAGGCAATTTGTAATGCACATCATTGTATTTGACATGTGCTATACCATCTGATTTGAGCTCTGGTAAATCTAAGGACACTTTGTAAGTTCCTTTTTCAGTTTTTACACGCCAAAACCCAAGTTGATTATCTTCAATTACTCTTGGGCCTCCATAATCGAAACGCGAAATTACGCGTGGTCCGCCCCAATCAAAACGTGTAAGTGTTGTATTGAGTTGTCTTTTGCTGCCTAGATGAATTCTTTGAATCCCTTTTGCGTCTCGTTCCTCAGTAACTTCATCAAACCAATTTTCATATTCTTCTAGTAGTTTATCCACAATATCTGGATGCTTACTTGCAATATTGATACGCTCACTAGGATCATTTTCCATATCGTATAACTCCAAATTCTTTAATACATTTTTTAGCACATGGTCTGTAGGTTGATGTACAATGCCATGTGGAAAATCGTGTGGACTTACCAATTTGTATTTTTGTTGTCGTGCTGAAAAATGCATGTATTTAAAAGGCGTTGGACCATAGTGCATTTGCATAAAAAAGGTTCTATCACTTAAATCGATAGGCTGCTCTTCCCAAAGTGGTATAAGGTTTTCACCATCAATTTTAACGTCAGTTGAATTTGAAATTCCGCAAGCTTTAAGTAGTGAAGGAAACACATCAATTACCGCTCCCATTGTATTTATCTTTTTCCCTTTTGGTAATTTCTTAGGCCACTTAACATAAAAAGGAACACGTATCCCATTGTCGTAAACACTCGTTTTTGTTCCTCTTAGATTGGCAACATATCGACCCGGATACGAATCGTTCTTTGTACGTCTGTGTCTTGGACCATTATCTGATAAGAAAATTACAATGGTATTGTCTTCAATACCCAATTCTTTTAACTTATTTAAAACGCGACCAACATTGTAATCTATATTATCTATCATACCATAAACAAGCGCATTGTCTTCGTGTAATCCTTGTTTTCGGTAAGGTTCGGCTCTTTTATCGGGCACTTGTAATGGTAGGTGTGGTAAGTTGGTTGCTAAATAGACAAAGAAAGGTTGATCTTTATAATTGCTAATAAAATTTATTGCTGCATCTGTGAAGATGTCATCACAGTAACCTTTGTATTTTATAGATTCATTATTATACTCCAAAACTGGATCGAAATACGTGTTACCTGGGGGACCTGCAGCTTGTCCAATACCACCACCTCTGTGTACTAAAGTTTCTTGAAATCCTTGATCTGATGGTCGCATTGGCGCATTATCACCCACATGCCATTTTCCAAAAATTCCTGTCTTATAACCATTTGCACTCAAGACCTCCGCAATCGTTATTTCCGAAGTATTCATAAAATGATCTACTTGAGTTACAGCTGTTACACCTGTTCTGTATGGATATCTACCTGTTAATAGTGATGCTCGCGATGCAGAACAATTTGGGTAGGAAAAGAAATGCGTCATTTCAATGCCTTCTTCTCCAATAGATTCTATATGCGATGTGTTTAAATATGGATTTCCATGACCTCCAATATCCCCATAACCCAGGTCATCGGTCATCATCAAAACAATATTGGGTGAATTTTGTGCAAATACTTCACTGTTAAAACGCTGAAAAGTAATTATAACAATTAGGCTAAACATTCTTAAGAGTGAAGATTTAAATACTAACATTTTAAAATTTTTATAAAGCAATAAGTTCTACTTTTAAACTTGTTTTAAGTTCTGATTATTGAAAAAATTAAGATTGAGAAAACTTATCTCGTTTTAAACCTATTTTACCTCAAAAAAGTAAATAATTATTTTAAGAAAATGTTAATTACTAATCAAGCTTACTATCAAAACCCCTGTTAATCCAGATAATCCCATTATTAAAGATTGAACTGTAAAAGTTTTATATAACACTTTTGGTGGTGCTTCATGAAGTCGATTTAGAAGCCAGAAAAAACTAGAGTTTACATGAAAAACACAGAATGCACCGCATCCAATTAATGCAGCAACAATTTCTGGTGACATCGGAAAACTATCAACTATTGGACCTAGCATAGAGGCAGTGCCGACCAAAGAAACAGTTATCGAACCTGTTGATGTGGTTAAAATAGAGGCAACCAAAAACGGAAGCATCGCACCTAGGAATGGGAACTCGCTAAATATTTGAACAATTTCATTTTGTATGCCAGCTGCTTTTATCACAAAACCCAATGCTCCACCAGCTCCAGTAATCATAATCACTAGTGCTGATTTTGTTATGGCCTGCTCCACCAACCTATTAATTGTACTTTTTTTATCTTTTTTTGTAATTTGAAATACGGCTATAAATGCGCCAATAAAAACAGCTACAAGAGGAATTGATATAAAGCCTAAAACTTCACCTGCCCAACCAGCTATATCATCCTTAACAAAAGAACCCATAGAAATCAGGACTATAGGAACTATAATTGGCATTAAATCTAGCAACCAATTTCCTTTTTGAGATTCTGGTTTTTTCTTGACTTCTTCTTTTTTATATTCATCTTGAAGGTTTTTATCGTAATCAATCCAAGAATTCTTTAGAAATAGAATGACCCATAACAAACCACCAGTCATAGCAAAAGTTGCAACGATAAGGTTAATCAATAACATACGACCCATTTCCACATCTAATAATGATGCAACAGCTAAGGGTCCTGGTGTTGGTGGAATTAGGGTATGTGCAACTGTGAGTCCTGCTGATAAGGAAAGACCTAGATATAGTACTGGTCGTTTACTTTTAAATGCTAATGATTCTACTACAGGTTGTAGTAATATATATGCTACATCTACGAATACTGGTATGGATACAATGTAACCTGTAAATCCCATTGCCCATGGTAGTTTTTTTTCACCAACCCATTTTACTATTTGGTTTGAAATTCGGATTGCTCCACCTGTTTCGCGTAGAACCTCGCCAATGAATGCGCCTAGGATTATGATTACAGCAATCCATTTTAGCGTTTCACTAAAACCTTGTAAAACTACTGAAATTGTATTCTTTCCTCCTAAACCTAAAGTCACACCTAAGGCAACTGCAGCAAGAATTAGCGCAATAAACGGATGGATTTTTCATTTTGAAATAGAAACTATTAATATTAATAGAATACATACTAAAATCACTAGGTTTAAAAGCATACGCTAGGTTAGATTTTAATGTTTAATATTTTAGCATTTTTTCTTTTAGCGACAACGTCATAAATCGTTTTTGTATTCTCTCTTTCACCAATTTCTATGAGGTAAGCACCTCCTGATAAAACTTTTGGCTGATAGCTTTTTCCTTTAATCCTTAATGAAAATACAACCTCTTGAGTAAAGCTATTTCTTATGGTAAGCACTTGGTCTGCTTTAGATAGTTTTAGAGTTGGTAAGTAAAAAGGATTCTTGGGATTAAAATTATCACGTTGTGAAATGGTTATTGGCCAACCCTTATATTGTTTTTGATTTGGGTCTGAGATATCTACTTTTCTGGGCCAACACTCAAATGTGATGGTTCTATCTGTTTTATTGTACTTAATAACTCCAAAACCTGCTGCTCTTGTTGACAATTTTCCACCTTGTTCTATTTCAGGTAAAGTTGGGTTTGCAACAGCATGCATTGTAATTTTATTTTGGAAACCATCTAAAAACTCACCTGTATAACTTGGTTGTCCTTTTATTGGATCACCCCCTTTTCCCTTTGGGTCCCACCAACGCAGCCAATAATTTGCTATTGCTGGTGTACAAAAAGAATAGCCTGCGTCATTCCAATCATCAATGCCATGATGTATAATTGTACCCAAATGCTGGTCACCACCAATCATGGGTGAAAAACTTTTCCTAATAACTTCTAGTGCTCTATTTCTTCCACTTTGTGGCCATCCGTTAGAATCGAAATCAGCAAAAATTTCTCTATCGTGTTTACCTGTGTAATTGTTAGCCATAGCGAAAATGGTTTGCGATAGAACCGTTTTCATTTCAGCATTTTCCCAATCTGTTGTCCAATCTTCTAAAAAACGAAGCTGCCTTTCTCCTAGCAAAGATGCCTTTGGATGGTCGAAATCTTTAGTATTTACTTCTGGGTCAAAAATAGCATCTATAACTTTTCCTTTGTGCTTAAAAATTCTTCCTGGTCCTGATTTAAATTTTCTATCTTCTAGAATAGCAAAGCTGATCCCTCCCCATTTTAAGTCGGTATAATACACCCCTATTCCTTGCTCGATAGGTGTTGGGTCGTAAGGGTCTGGCAGATGACTTGTTTGTGCTCTCTCTACCTCTTTTATATATTCTACAGGCATGTAATAGCCCCCAGATATTCCTCTTCTATCTTCACTTTTTATGCCGCCATTTCCCCAAATATTGCCTTGACCAACGTCATGGTCGTCAACAATGCATATGGTAGGTGTATTTCTGATGATGTCACCAAAGTCTCTTCCAAATTTTAACCAGTATAAATAATGCTGACTATGGTCGTACACCTGATCACCAGAAAAAAACAACAAATCTGGTTGTATTTTTTTTATGTTATCTACAATATCGGTTCTCGGAATATCACCTCCATGCTTCGGATAGATAGAATTACACGTGAAAGCTGCTAATATAAACTCATCTTTATAAATTGGGTTTTTACGAATAATACCTTCATAAAAGGCTTTATCATTATGTACGACTTTATACTTTCTTTCTTTGGTATCATCCCAATCTTCGATTCTAAAAAGTGCTGTATAACCTGGATATTGTATTGATGCTTCTGCTTTTTTGACCCATTTCCCGTTATCTTCAATCTCTAATGAAGCTTTAAAGGGTTCGAAATTTTTTAAAGGATAAAATTGAGCATTGAGCTTTAAAATATTTTCGTGTACTGTATAAAGTGCAAAAGCGATTCTATCTTCAGGCTTTATGTTTTTAAGTAATTCAAGTAAATTCTGCCCTTGCATTGACAAGGAAAGAAATAAACATATAGGTAAAGCTATTAATCTACTTTTCATGTATTTAATTGTTCCAAATCACAGGTATAAATACGGTCATTTCAGCTTGCCCACGATTGCTCCATGTATAGTACGGAACTAATTGTGTTTTAAAAGCTTCAAAAGAAGGCTTTTCAACGGTTTGATACATTTTATTGTTGGTTTTATCTTTTCGTAATTGTAATTCTGTATTAATTACCGTTACACCACCTAAGAAATTTGCTTTGTATTCTGGTTCAAGTTTAGTATTTAGGTTTATAAATACATCTAGAATAGATATATTTTTTGGCAAATCCGGGGTTTCAATACAATAGACTATTGGACCTCTTTTTACAGCCACTTGATTTCTTACTTCTTCAATCCTGTTATGTCCTTCAATCAAAGTGATTTTCATAGGCATATCTAACACAATGGTGTCTCCAGTCCTCCATTGACGAGTAATTTCAGCAAAAGTCCCTGGTATCAATTCAACACCTACATTCTTTCCGTTAATGCTTAGTGTGCTACCTACAGCCCATTTCGGGATTCTTACCTTTATTTCAAATGCAGAATCTTTACATTCATCGACTGTAATTTTTACAATTCCTTTCCAAGGATATTCTGTGTCTTGAGATAGTTTTAATTTTGAACCATCTAACATTATTGTATCTAACTTGTTTCCACCAAACAACACTACTGCTATACCATTTTCAGATAAGTTATACGCCCAACCCGAACTTTTACAAATGGTTCTCACTAAATTAGGTGGACAACAAAAACACTCTAAATAGGGTTGGCGAACTGGACTTTCAGTTACATCTGCATGTGCATCATAATCTCTAGAATTATTGACCATACGTAATGGATTGGAATAAAAATACTCTTTTCCTTCTAGACTAATTCCTGACAAGCCACTGTTATACAATACTAATTCAATAATATCTGCGTATCTAGACTCGTCTTTTATGGTCATCATTCTGCTGCTAAACATCGCATTACAAAGATTAGCACAAGTTTCATTGTATGCTGTCATATTTGGCATCATATAAGCGTCTATAAAACCTTCTTCAATCATATCTAGATTAGTAGAGGCTCCATAATGAGCTTGACCCACAGCTCCCGTTACATACATTTTTTTTTGGGTAACATTTTCCCATAAACGCTCCAAAGCTTCAATGAGGGCTTTCTCTCCAGTTTCAGCATATACGTCTGCAGCACCAGCATAATAATAAAGTGCCAATACCGCATGTCCAACGGCTTCTTTAGAATCACGTAATGGAGTGCGTTCTTGCACCATATCGCCTATAGGATAACCTATAGTAGTAGAATCGTGTTTAATTTCAAAAGTTCCTCTTCTGTTGATAAACTTTTCAGCTAGTTTTAAGTATTTTACATCTTGTACCGTTCTGTACAATTCAACCAAGCCCATAATTTGTGTTTGATTGAATCCAAAGCGCTGATAGTGGGTTGTATCAGGCATAAAATAGGTGTATAATAAATCTGCCTGTTTTATTGCGATATCTAAAAAATTTCGTTGACCAGTCAATCGGAAATGTACACTAGCAGCGATAAACAAATGACCATAATTGTACATTTCGTGGTATTTTCTATTCGAAAAACGTTCTGCTCCTTGAGTAATTTGAATGTGCGTATGGATGTAACCATCATCTTCTTGCGCTTTGCCAATCCACTCAATGTATTCATCTAACTCATTTAAAATAACTTCATTCTCAGTCAACGCATAGATATACATTTTAGCTTCCATAAACTTGTAGAAATCGCCATCATGCCAATAAAACCCTTTGTGTTCTCCTTCTTTTTCTCCTGCTGCAATTTTGAAATTATTTAGTGCATGACCAATGTCACCACATAGTAAATCACCCATGTAGGGTAGCATACGCTCATGAGCTGCATTTTCTTTTTCTGACCAAAATCCTGAATTCCATTTACAATCCCCAAAGTTGATACTCTTTAATTTTACGTAGGGACTTTCTGAAGTATTAGTAATCGCTTTATTGTGTAAACTCATTATGTATTAATTGTTCTTTTTAATTTCAATGTCGTCAATAAAGAGTTTTGCAGCTTTCGTTGGTGGTAAATCTTCTCTTCTGATTTCTATCTGCAGGCCATCATTATCAGCCGACGGTTTTGTTCTTGAAAAATTAGTTTCTACAGTAATCCACTCTCGTCGAGGTTTCTTTTTTAATCCATCAAACTTTAAATCTATTTTAGGATTCATCAATGAAATATGAATAGCATCTGCTATTCTTCCCTGATCTAGCCATAATTTGACTGATAATTTATAATCTCCTACAGGAAGATTTAAAGCTCCTTCTGGTGATTTAATTACAGCCTTATTAATAAGTAAAGATTCGTTTTTTCCATAACCCGAAAACTTTAAACTCTCAACACCTGAGTTGTATTGCCCTTCGTAAATACTTAAATATTGTTTAGACCCATCATCAATTCTCCAAAATTTTTGGTAATCATTGTTTTCCGAATTTTCGGGAACTAAATATAGAGGTCTTGGGGTTTCTTCAAAAAGAATTGGTCCTTCAAAGCCATAAAAAGCTTTGTCTTTAGCCAATAAGTTATCAGAAGGTTTTTGCCATACACGCATATATTTTATCTCGAAATCTACAGGAAGTTCTTCTTTGTGAGGTACGCCTAATCTTTTAAAAATTTCTGAATCCAGCCAAATTTCCATTGGATTATTAAAAATAAAATCTGTACCAACATCATCTTGAGTAAAGGTAACAATATGCTTACCATCAATGTAAAAAGATAGGTAATCTTCTCCCCACTCTGCTCCATATACATGAAAATCATCTGATGTGTTAAAATCTAGTTTCTCTGAATGCAAGAATACAGAAGTAGGCCTAACCGAAGGTGGACTCCAATCATGAGCTGTTCCAATCCAATAATTCCCCCCTTCTATAAAACCATATTTTTTTGGATTGCCCATTAACTCAAAAACATCGAGCTCTTGCTCAAAACCAATCCCCCAAAACGCTCCTGAGATTGCAGCGAAACCAACTTTCGCTTCGACTTCCATATAACCATATAAAAATCGTTTTTTTGTAATAACACCTCCCGTTGTAACAGGAATTGGTTTCCCGTCTAACTTACCATATGCGTCATTATTTTTTCCATCTGCATATTTTTCGTTAGCAAACTTATACTCTGGTTCCCATTTAGACGTAATTACTAATTTTCCATCTTTAACCGATACATTTTCTGCAACAAATTGCGATGGTGGTCTCCCTTTCCAGATGTAATAGTCTCCGTTTTGACCTTCCACAAACCATTTAGTGGAATCAATATAGGTGCCTTCAAATTCATCACTCATTGCTTCGTTTAAAACCCAGCCTTCTTTATTTTCTGGGTCAGAAAGTGGTAATATGCTTGGTTGTTCATTTACGACTTCAATAATGTTTTTTTGAGTTTTGGTATTAGAACTATTTTTACAGCTTGTATTTAATAGCATTAAAATACTTAAACTTAAGAGTAAAATATTTTTATTTTGATCTATCATAATGTTAGTTCTTAGATAACTTTTATGTCAATGGAAGCTAGTTTATTTGGTATTTCTCCATTTCTTTCTTCACTAATTCTGGCGTTCTGTATTGATCCATTCTATCTCTATCATACTTTTCAAATTTTTGTTGTAACATCCAAAGAGGGCGTTCTTGTGTTAACTCCCATTCAAAAAGCTTTTTAAACATCTTTTTTACACGCTCTGGATATTGCATTGCCAAATTATTCTGTTCGATTATATCTTTCGATAAATCATACAATTCTGCGGGTCTGTCCGCATAACGAATTAATTTCCAATCATTATGTCTGTAAACTGCACGTGCTTCTTTTTTCCAAAACAAGTCTTCATGTGGTCTGACTTCCTTTAATCCAGTAATAAACGGAATTAGATTTATACCGTCAATATCTTCAAGGTCTTCTTCATTTCCACCACCTGCAGCATAGAATGTTGGCAGTAAATCAAATGTGCTTACAGGGTAATTATATATAGTACCTGCCTTAAATTTTTTAGGCCATTTTATCAAATAAGGTACTCGCAAACCTCCTTCTAGATGATTGGATTTTGTGCCACTTAATGGTAAGTTTAGAGATGCATTTTTATCTGTTGGTCCGCCATTATCATTAGAGAAAACAACAATGGTATTTTCATTTAATCCTAGCTCTTTTAGTTTGTCTAAAACTTTACCGCAAGCTCTATCTAGAGCCAAGGTCATTGCAGCTACTTCTTTACGTTTGCCTTTTAAATTAGGAAATTGTTTTAGGTCTTCTTCTGTAGCTTCCATGGGAGTGTGTACGGCATTAAAAGCTACATAAATGAAGAACGGATTATTTTTATTTTTCTCCATAAATTTAATTGCCTCATCCGCCAGAGCATCTGTTACGTATTTTTTTGGTTCTTCAAAAACTCCAAAGTTTCTTTCCATTTTATGGTCGTGATGAACGCCTTTGAAATCTTTATAAGGAAAATAACCTCTGATACCACCTCTAAAACCATAAAATTCATCAAAACCTCTTTTCAAAGGGTGGAAACGATCTGCATTACCTAAATGCCATTTTCCGTAAACTGCATTTTTATAGCCAAGCTTTTTTAAGTAATCTGCTATGGTTTTCTGGTCTAAAGGCAATCCCATATCATCGCCTAAAAATTTTGAGTTAGGACTCATATATCCAGGTACATTTATTTCTTGATAACCAAATCGTTGTTGGTACTTCCCAGTTATGAGGCCTGCTCTTGAAGGACCACAAGTGGCATCCGTTACATACCCTTGGGTAAATTTAACTCCATCCTTGGCTAGTTTATCAAGGTTAGGTGTTTTCATAACCTTACTTCCATGAAAGCCAAAATCTGCATAACCCGCATCATCTGCGAATAGTAAAATAATATTTGGTTTTTCTTGAGAGACACAATTAATATGTGAAAAAAGAAAGATCGAAATCAAAAATATTGTTTTTTTCATGGCTTTGCTCATTTAATGTTCAGAAACATTCTTTTAAACCTATTACAAAAAAGGTAACAGACAAAATTTAAATTTTATTAAAAAAAAACCGGGTTATAGATACCCGGTTTTTTTAACTCAATTAACTATACAAACTGAAAATCAACTTTCTTAATATCCAGTATTTTGTTGCAAGGAGGGAGCTTTAAGTATTTCAGTATTAGGAATTGGTAAATAATACTGATTGTCAAACCATGGTCTTGTCACTACGGTATATTCTTCAGGTGCTAATAAATTCCCAGAGGAATCCTTTTTCCATTTCAAGCCTCTAATGTCAAATCCAAGATTAGCAGTATTCATCCATCTTCTTTCATCCCAGAAGTTGTGTCCCTCAAAGGCTAACTCGATTCTTCTTTCTCTTTTTATCGCCTCTAATAAATCACTTCCTGAGGCTGTAATTTGAGGTTGAAGTGCTCTAGAAGAAACCTTATTGAGGTATGTTTTAGCTACATCCTCATTACCCAAATGATATTGAGTTTCGGCATAGTTTAAAAACATTTCAGCTAGACGATATAACACATAGGGTCTTCCAGGCGTAGTTTCGGTTAAGGAACCTAAGCTTTCATTATGAAACTTTCTAATATTATATCCTGTCTTAGAGGAGTGCAATGAATTCCCAGGGCTACCAACGCTTCCACCCTCAGGAGAGTCTAACCCATGAAAAGAGGGATTATCTGGTGATAAAGCATAATCAATTGCTCGTCCTCTAAACATAGCGCCTTGGAAATTCATAACCGCATAATATCGCATTTCTCTATTGCTGTTGGGGTCTGTGGAATCATAGGTTGCACCATCAATAGTTGAACCATCAGCCATATTAAATTCCAAAGCAAAATTATGTGATGGAGAAGAAATAGCCCAACCACCATAACCAGGAGGTGATTGTGTCTGATCAATCAATGAATTAACATCTGTTCCAAAATCATATAAGTCGCCTCCATAAGGTCTAGCAAAAATAATATCTTCATTAGCAGATAAAAATAAATTTCTATAAGCTTGAGCATCTGGCGTAGCGATTAATTCTTTGTTATATAAATCAATAACTGCTTTTGCAGCGTTTGCAGCATCCTGCCATTTACTTGCTACATTGTAGTCATACAGGGATCCACTAGGTTCAGTATTTGAATTATGTAATTTACTAGCAGCATACAGTAATGTTCTGCTCTTTACAGCTAAAGCTGCTGCTCGTGTGGCTCTACCGAACTCATTTGCAGGTCTACTGTCTGGAAGTAAAGAAGCCGCTTCATCTAATTCACGTACAATAAATTCAACACATTCTTGATAGGTGTTTCGAGTCACATCAAAATCTGATTCAAGACCAAATGCCGTTGTGAAAATGGGTACACCTCCAAACATTTTTATCATTTTAGTATAAATATTTGCACGCAAGAACTTCATCTCTCCTTTTAGTTCATTGACTCTAGATGGATCTTCAGCCATTGCTGGACTATCATCTACCTTATCTAAAAATTGATTGATTTCATTCACAAAACGGAAGTTATCTCTCCACTTATTATTAAAGTCGCCCGCATTTTGTGCAGTCCATCCATTACCTCTTAGTCTAAGTCTATCCAGGTTTTTAAAATTAAATTTAGCCTCAAATGAACCAGCCTCAATATTATATCTTCTGGACCACCAAATCGTTTTATTTAATGCCCATCCCTCAGTACTGTTGTAGGCCGAAAAAACAACTCGTTCTAACAAATCAGGGTCACTAAAAACACTGTCTTCTGCATATGCGCTTAAGTTTTCTGTTTCTAAAACATCTTCTTGACAACTTGTAATTGTCAACAATGTAGCCATTGCAATCAAAAATATTTTTCTTGTCTTTATCATAATTATTGCATTTACGTTCTAATTAAAAAGTTATGTTTAACCCAAACGAATACATCTTTAATGATGGATAGGTTGAGTTTCTAAAGTTATTATAGCTAGCTGCCTCAGGATCTAAGCCCAATTTTTGGACTTCAGAAAACATTGTAAGAAGGTTGAATCCTCTAGCGAAAATTTTAATATCGGCAATTGAGGTTTTCTCTTTCGAGAATGTATAACCAACCTCAACCTCTTTCAGTCTTAAAAAGGATGCGTCATGATACCATAGATCAGCATATCTGGAATTATTTCCATCCTGAGGGCCACTGTAGGTGTCATTTAGACCAAAAGCCCTTGGGTACCTTGCCGTTCTGTTATCAGGCGTCCAACGATCATTGAAAACATGTTCTGGTTTGGATCCTATTTGATCAAAGAAAACCAATACTTTTGCTTTTGCTTGTCCTTGGAAAAGGAAGTTTAAGTTAAAGTCTTTATAATTTACACCCCCAGTAAAACCATATTGTATCTCTGGAATGTTAGAGTAATTGGTTCGAACCCAATCTTGATTGTTTATGTTTCCATCCTCATTAGTGTCAATATAATGCGGTTCTCCCTCAACTGTATTTGCAATTGTTGCAGCGGCATTATCTACTTCACTTTGGTTTTGGAAAATCCCATTGGTTGGTGCAACTACGTAAGATCCAATTCTAAAGCCTGTGATATCCTGTCTTTCTGGGATGTTTTCGGGCTGAGGTAAAAACACCACTTCATTTTGAGCTTGTGTTAAATTCAGACCTAGATTATAGGATATCTCACCAGCCTTATCATTCCAACCTAATGTAATTTCATATCCTTGACTATCTACTCGACCTAAGTTTTCATCGGGTAAAACTACACCTGTAAAATTAGGAATAGAACTTGAATTTGATACTAAAATGTCATCTCTAACCTGCTTGTAAAAATTTACCTCACCTGAGAGTCGACTATTAAATGCCGAAAACGAAATTGCAATATTACTCATAGTTGCTGTTTCCCAAGTCACATTGGGGTTAGGTGCAACTCCTGTTCTAAATCCGTTAAAAACAGCACCAGACTCCCCAAACACATAATAATTAGGTCTAGCATTGTTTGGATTTGTATTTCCAAAAGTAAATTGTGAAAGGAATTGGAATGGTGTAATTCTATCATTTCCTAATACAGAATAGGATCCCTTGATGTTGAGTGCATCTAACCAAGAAATATTTTCCATGAACTTCTCATTTCCAATAGCCCAATTACCTCCCAAACTATAGAATGTTCCAAAACGTTTTCCTGGGCCGAATCTACTAGAACCATCTCTTCTTAACATCAAATCAATAAAATATCGTTTATCGTAGTCATAAGAGAGCGTTCCAAAATAACTTAATAACGCTAATTCTGATGCCGTTCCACTGTTCATAGCTGTTTCAGGATCACCTGCAAAGAGGTAAGGCAACTGGTCTGTAGGTAAATTATTTGCCTGACCATAAAAAGTACTAGATTCTGTTACAATTTGTTCAAATGCGGCGAGAGCACTGATCGAATGAACATCTGCAAATGTATTGTTGTATCGCAAAGAAGCATTCAACAACATTTCATCAAAATTGAAAGAAGTATCTCTTAAAATATTTGTTTGACCTTGTTGCGAAAATCCTGTGTTTGGTAAATATTCATTTGTAGATTGATCTAGAGAATAATATGTCCATGGATTATAAAAATCTTTCGTTTTAGTATGAAATCTTCTAAGCCCTGTGTATGCATTAAGACTTAAACCTTGGGTAATTTTATCTAAATTAATATCTATAGCAATTCTAGACCTCAAATCTGTAAATTCATCATCATTGAAACCAGCTTCTCTACTCGACATTATTAATGGATTAGCCCCATTTTCTCCACCTCGTGCTATCAGACCATTCGGATAAACGTCAAGATCTGTTGGGAAGTTAGTGTAAATATGCTTGTAGATAAACCCTAAAGGAACTCCTGGATTTCTTCTCTCTGCAAATCTACCTGAAAGATCGACACTTAATTTAACCTCATCTGTAACATTGAAATCAACATTGGAACGAATCTGATTTTGCTTGAAATCATTATCACCCGACTTGAAAAGACCTTCTCTTTGTAAGTTGTCTAAACTTACAAAATAACTTGATTTTTCTGTCCCACCAGAAACCGAAACAGAACTTCTAACTTCAGGTGCTGAATCAGCAAATGTTGCATCAAACCAATTTGTATTTGGAAAATTTACAGGGTCTGACCCAGATGCATAATTAGATATGTCTTGTTGAGTGTAAGGCAAATTATTACCTAATCTTGTTGCTATCTCATTCTCATAAGTAGCAAATTGTGAGGAAGTCATTAACTTTGGTCTAGAGGAGAATGAAGACAGTGCATATGAAGTTGAAATATTCACTCTTGGTTTACCTGACTTTCCTCTTTTAGTTGTCACTAAAATGACACCGTTTGCAGCTCTATTTCCATATACAGCGGCAGCTCCGTCTTTCAATACACTAAGATTATCAATGTCTTGAGGCGACAATTGATTAAAAGTACCTACACCTGCTGGAATTCCATCAATTAAAATTAGTGGCGCATTGTTATTTAAGGTAGCTTGACCTCTAATCAATAGAGAAACACTGTCAGAACCTGGCAATCCTCCTCTATCAGATACAATTAAACCTGTAACCCTACCTGCCAAAGATTTTGCAACTTCTCGGTTTGAAGTACTTGCAATATCTTCTGCTTTAAGTGTACTAATTGATCCTGTAATTTCTCCTCTTTTCTTTGTTGTGTAACCTACAACAACAACTTCATCAAGACGAGTACTGAGTTCTAAAATCACATCTACAGTAGATGAGTTTCCCAATGCTATCTCTTGTGACTGATGACCAAGGAATGAAAAAACTAATATTGCATCATCAGAGTCAACTGATATGCTGTAGTTTCCGTCAAAATCTGTGGTTGTACCATTTGAAGTTCCCTTAACAATTACTGTAGCACCAGGGAGTGGTCCATCAGAATTTGAAACATTCCCTTTGATTTCTGTCAATTGATCTTGAACATTCGATGCTCCATCATTTACGTTTATTTCATTTGCGTAAGAAGGTGTGCCTCCTAAAATAAAAAAACATAAAATGGAGAGAACTGCAATTTTATTTACCCAAAAGTCTTTACTCTTCGATAAAATTCCATTTCCATTTTTTTGTTTAAATCTATCCATAAGTTTTAATTTTGATTAAATTCGGATATGTCACCAAAGTCATATTCAGAGAATTTACATGACTATATCACATTAACAAATAAAAAAAGAAATATTTATGAAGTAGAATAAAAATTTACCATAGGATTAGTTAATATTACCCCAACCAAGTTTTACCTTCCTATTCTTGATTATCAAAATTACTTTTATAGTGAAGTGGAGTAACGCCTGTGATTAATTTAAATTGTTTATTGAAGTTGGTTATAGAATTGTATCCGACGGTATAGGCTATTTGAGAAACAGTTAAATCTTCTTGTATAAGTAATCTTGAGGCATTTCTAATTCTAACTTCGTTAAGAAATTCAATAAAAGACTTATTTGTGTATTTTTTAAAAAAACGACAAAATGAATTGGGTGTCATATTGGCAACCTTTGCAACATCGTCTAGTTTTATGATCGTATTGTAATTATCGGATATAAATTTGTAAACCTTATCAATTCTTCCAGATTTTTGTTTTGTCAATTGATGCATTTCAGAAGATGACAGCAATTCTTTATCGCCCTCTCTACTTAGTCTATGAAGAATAGTTAAAAGACTTATAGATTTTTCTACAGGACTTAAATCACACAATTGAAGTAACTCATCGTGCATTTTTTCACTAACACTTTTTCCAAAAGACACTCCAAATCTTGAATCTGAAAACAAAGCATCTATATCCCCGAATTCGGGATTTTTAAATGTATCTGCTCCAATAAAATCCCTAGTAAACTTTGCTACAACTGTTTTAACCTTTTGGTTCGAGTTTTTTTTATAATAGGATGCGTTATTTCTCCATAAATGGGGAAGATAAGACCCAACCAATACTAAATCACCTGGTGAAAAATGTGAAACACTATCTCCAACAAAACGTATCCCAAAACTTTTTGATATGTAAAGCAATTCAAATTCAGGATGAAAGTGCCATTCAGCATCAAGGCATGGCTTTTCCCTTTTTACAACACTCAGCTTTTTTAAGGTGTGGATCCCCGCATTTTTTGAAACTAATTTCATATAGCTAAAATTACAAATCTTGAAAATAATACAGCCAATAATTCATTGATAAAAATACAAGAACCTATTCTTTTAGACATAAAGAGTGTAATAATCATACATCAAGTCTAATCATTCGCTAAATTTATGCTTAGAAAGAATTCTTTTGAAGTGTTCAATTAATCCTTTATGATTTTTATTTTGAACGTATTTTTGATCAATCAAAGAACTTCCCATCCCTACTCCAGTAGCCCCTGAAGTGAAAAATGAAAAAATATTAGTCGAATTTACCCCGCCCGTAGGTATAACTTTTATGTTATTTAACGGAGCTAGAATGTCTTTTATATATTGAGGCGTTAAACCACTTGCAGGAAAAAGTTTAACTGCCGTCGCACCTAAAGACCAAGCTTTATAGATCTCTGTTGGTGAAAATGCTCCAGGGAAAATAGGAATTCCTTTTTTAACAGATTCTTCAATCACTTTTTCATTGATAATTGGGGTAACAATAAAATCAGCACCTGCATCTATTACTTGATTCAATTCATCCATGGTGCACACTGTGCCTGCTCCAATACACAAATCTGGGAATCTCTCCTTTATAATTGGTATAATCTCCAATACTTTACCCGTGTTCATCGTAATCTCTAGAGTATACAAACCCGCTTTTGAAAAAGCGTCAGCTATAAAAATACAATCCTCTAATGAAGCCCCTCTGATAATTCCTATAATGGGAGCTTTTTTAAATTTATTCCATGAAAAAGAAGACTTACTCATTGTAATCGTACTTTAATATATTTTTTTGGCCAATTAGAATCGCTTGTTCAAAATCTTGATTCCCAATAACCACTAATCGATCCTTTTCAACAGACGATTTTAGGGCAACTTCATAAAGATATAGAAGGGATTCTGGACATGCTAAGAAAATTGTCTCCTCTTTCTTAGTAAGATAAGCTATTTCGTCTCCAATGAGTAGACCGCTTAAGAAAAAGTAATTTTCAATTACGCAAGAAGAATTTTCTAGATGTTTAGTTCTTATGCTAAATAATGAAGAACTGAGTTTACCTCGAAGACCTAGTTGAACACCTCTAAGAAATTCATCTTTATCAAAACTCTTCTGAGCAGCAAACTTAATTGAAGATGATAAAATCGTTTTCTGAGAAATTACTTCAAAGAGTTCTCCCGTCATAAAACTTTTTAAATCTGTAAAGTATCCCTCTTTAAAAGTAAGATGCTTACTGTGTGTACCGGGCAATAATAAGATTCCTCTAGGGATATTTTTCAATGAATCTTCTAACCCTATTGCTTGAGTTTCTTCTCCCCTCATTACCCCGGATTTGTTTTTTATACCTGAAATTAAAGTTAGCTTTAAATCATTGTTTAATTCAAGTTTTTGAGTTACAAGACTCTCTTTGGAAGAATCAAATGGAAAGTTCGCATAAGGTAGTTCATACATTCCAATACTGGAGCTTATCATACCACTAGCAACAATAGGATATGTCTCATTTTCGGATAAAAATGAAGCTAACTGATGCATCAAATTATCTTTAAAGAAATCAAATTGATTCGTGTCTTTAGCCTCCAAAAAACTTTGATATAATCTTTTCACTCCGTCAACTGAAGAGGTTTCTCTAACAACCTCAAGAGAATCAAATGCAACGAGCTTTAACCGAAAATTTGTAGTACCCCAATCACAACTTACAAAATACTTAGGAAGCGACATCATCTATCTTTTTTGATATTCTTTTTTTAACAAGATAATCATCTAAAGCATAGGGTGAACAATCAAAACCAATACCACTATTCTTAATGCCTCCATGTGGGAGATAAATATCATATTTGACACCATTCAGCTGAATCTCCCCGAACTCAAGATTTTCGGCAAAATAGTCTAAGGTGTTATTGTTACTTGAAAAAACATATGACGCTAATCCTACATTTGTATTGTTTGCAAGTTCAAGAACTTCCTCTTTATTGGAGAAAGGAACAATTATTGCTACGGGGCCAAATACCTCTTTTTGTAATACATCAGCATTATTATCTTCCATTCTAATAATGGTGGGCTCAATATAATATCCCTTCTTATCGGGTACCTGTCCGCCAAACACAAGCCTACCTTTTTCATCCAAAGACTGATTGATTATATTTTTAACTTTAATAACAGATTGTTTATTCGCCAAAGGCCCCATGTCAGGATTTTCACTTCTGTTGAATCCAACTTTCACTTTCTTAAACTTTTCCACTAAGCCTTCCGTAAAGGAATAAATGATTGACTCATGAATAAAGAAACGATTAGGTGCAACACAAATCTGACCTGTATTCCAAATCTTTAATATATTTGCGATATTCAAAGCCTCAGATAAATCCGCATCTGGAAAAACAATAAACGGTGCGTTGCCTCCGCATTCCATACTATAACGTTTTATAGAAGTCTTTGAGCTTTGCTGAATTAATTTTTGTGCCGTTTGTGTCGACCCTATCATTGTAATTAATCGTGGAATTTTACTTTCAGAAAGCGTTAGGCCAACTTCTTGAACATCTCCACAAATAACATTTATGACTCCTGCAGGAAAATTAATTGAATGACATATTTCACCAATTAAATAGGCTGATAAAGGCGAAAAATCTGAAGGTTTTATTATAATACTACATCCTGATGCTAATGCTGGCGCCAATTTAAACCCAAGATTTAGTAAAGGAAAGTTATACGCTAAAAATGCGACAACAACACCTACAGGATGATGCGTTACATAATGCTCATGTGTTCCTTCTTTATCCTGTATTGGAATGTTTTTCCAATTATAAATTTCTTTAGAATA
>Ga0206130_10003156_pt1 | contig 21966 bp, 28 predicted proteins | sample Helgoland_Spring_9_FD_148637 | JGI IMG/M metagenome (GOLD analysis project Ga0206130, IMG submission 148637) | Pelagic subsurface seawater microbial communities from Kabeltonne, Helgoland, North Sea - Helgoland_Spring_Bloom_20160512_1 | ecosystem: Environmental > Aquatic > Marine > Epipelagic ... | reverse complement strand
TAAAAAGCCGCGATCAATTGATGGATGTGGCCTATGATGATCAAATCTATGTTGATGATCGGACTATAGACAGTCATATAAAGAGGCTGCGCAAGAAAATGCGTGCTGTCGATTCTCAATTTTCCTGTATCGAGACACTATATGGAATCGGGTACCGTTATTCCGACCATTTGGCATAAAAATCTTTGCAGTATACGCAGTGGTGCCCGTGGCGAGCCTAGGGTTGGATTTTCTATGCCCAGTGGACGGATGCATTGGCTGATCAAGAGTTCTATCTATCGAGATGACTGAGCGGATGGATTCCAGCAGTGACCGGTGGCAGCGTCATTGGATTGGCAAAGTATCACCGCTGGCCCGTCGGATCCTTGGGTTCAATTTGACGGCACTTGGTGTGTTGATTGGTTGTATTCTTTGGACATGGGATACGGACGTGAACTCTGGATTGGCCGGTGATTTGCGATTGCTATCCGAAGCTGAGGTCATCGCAGAGGTGATTGAAACGCGATTTTCAGAACAAAGTGCGGGTCTTAACCAGCAAGAGATCGACGCTGTCCTACTGGATGCTTTACGAGGTCTTAGGTTGCGTAAAGGTCTGACAGTTGGGCTTTATTCTTCTGATTTGATCTGGTTGTCCGGTGCCAAAGGGTCGCAAACCTCTTCTGAAATTTCTGGAGCATCGGCTCGGGGGAAGCCGACGCCAATTTTATCATTTTTCAAGATGGGGTCAGAATTTTTTCACCAAGTGTTTTTTCTACCGCGCCCTGAACCGCTTTCACTTAAGGAATATATGACGTTTGGCGCTGAGGCCTCAAAGGATGGTGGGTTGCTCCATCATGGCGATTTTATATCTGACCAGGGGCCAGGCGCATTTGTCAGTACTGCGATTGTTCATGATGGGTCTGTGGTTGGTCTTTTGGCGGTCACTGAAAACACCGCAGATCTGGTGCAACAACGGGCCAATGATCTGGAAAAATTATTGCAGATTTTTGTGATAGCGATTCTTGCAGTGATGGTTCTGAGTGTTTATCTTGCCTCGACGATTTCGACACCAATTTCCACTTTGGCAGAAGCGATGGAAACGCGTGGAGACCTCGAGGGGGGTAATCGATCAAAAGCGTGGATGGAAATACCGGATTTGAGCGGGCGACCCGATGAGATCGGTCGTTTGTCCAGCGCGTTGCGGGCCATGGTCACCGCCTTGTATGACCGCATTGATGCCAATGAGAGATTTGCCACAGATGTTGCGCATGAAATTAAAAACCCTCTGGCATCTTTACGGGCTGCTGTTGGCGCTATGGCGATTGCCAAACCGGGTTCGCAGCGTCAAGAACTTCTGGACGTTATAGACCATGATGTGCGCCGATTGGACCGGTTGCTCAGCGATATTTCTAACGCTTCACGACTCGAGAGTGACTTGGTCAAAGAACAAGAAAAAGCCTTTGAGCTGGGGCCCATGATTGCTGCCCTGTCGCAATATCTTGCCGAGCAGGCGGCTGAAAAAGGGGTTGAATTGGTAACAGACTTTCCCGATGAAAAAATCACTGTTGTTGGTCTTGAGGAACGGTTGGCACAAGTGTTTGTCAATTTGATTACCAATGCGATTAGTTTTTGCAGTTTTGGCGGGACCATACGGTTCTGGGCCCGTCAGCGCGATAATCGGGTGTTGATTGTGGTTGAAGACACTGGGCCGGGGCTATCAGATGATTCGTTGGTAAAAATCTTTGATCGTTTTTATTCTGACCGACCTGCCAGCGACTTTGGCAATCATTCAGGCCTTGGTCTTGCTATTTCCAAACAGATTGTCGAGGCTCATCGCGGCGTTGTTTGGGCCGAGAATATTCGCCCAGTTGATGCTGACAAGAGTGTGCCGTCGCAGGGTGCCCGGTTTGTCGTCGGGTTGCCAATTTAGAGGAAGCAGGGGATGGAGCAAACAATTCTTCATGCCAGTGCCGTCAGCTGCGCTGGTAAAGCTGTCGTTTTCACCGGACAATCTGGCAGTGGTAAAAGTGGCATGGCCTTGGAGATGATGGCGCTTGGTGGCGTTTTGGTATCTGATGACCGCACAGTTGTGTCCCTCGAGCAGGGCCAAGTCTATGCATCGGCACCTGTTGCAATCAAAGGATTGATTGAGGCGCGGGGCGTTGGCATCCTATCTGCGCAATCTGTTGGCCCTGTCGCGGTGTCCTTGGTGGTGGATATGTCGATGCTTGAAACAGCCAGATTGCCACCTGAACGGGAGACCATCATTTTGGCACAGTCTTTGCCCTTACTTTACAAGGTTGAGAGCCGCTACTTTCCAGCGGCAATTTTGCAATACCTTCGGCAGTGCCGAGTTTGATAAGGACGCTATATGGCGCAGAATGTCCGTCGTCTGCTTTTGGTAACAGGCCCTTCCGGAGCTGGGAGGACAACTGCGACAAATGCCTTGGAAGATCTGGGTTACGAAACGATCGATAATATCCCTCTAAGTCTCGTGCCAAATGTGATTGAGCAGCAATTAGACAAATCGCTGGCTTTGGTAATTGATGCGCGCAACCGTGACTTTTCGGTTGCAGCCTTTACGGCGCTCCTTGGACGTTTGCGGCAAATTTCGCTTGTATGGCCTGAAATCCTATACCTTGACTGCCGCACCGATATTTTACTGCGACGGTTTTCGGAAACCCGTCGCCGGCACCCAATGTCACCAGAGGATCATCCCAGTCTTGGAGTCGGGCGCGAGACACTGCTTTTGGCTCCGATTAAAGCACAGGCTGATTTTATTATCGACAGCTCGGATTTGTCTCCCCACGACCTTAAGAAAGATATCGCAGGTTGGTTTGCGACTGGGGAACCGGTAACTTTGACGCTATCTCTGCAGTCGTTTTCTTTTAAAAAGGGTCTGCCGCGGGATGTCGATATGGTGCTGGACTGTCGGTTTTTGAAAAATCCGCATTGGAAACAAGAATTGCGCCCTCTCAGTGGCCTAGATGCCCCTGTGGCCACCTATATCCAAAGTGATCGGCGCTATGGCGAGTTTTTCCAGCGCAGCCTTGAACTGATACAGTTTTTACTGCCGGCCTATCAGGATGAGGGCAAGTCACATCTTTCCGTTGGTCTGGGGTGTACGGGGGGGCGCCATCGTTCGGTTGCTGTCGCGGCAAGTTTGGGACAGGCCCTTGCACAATGGGGCGGAGCAGTGTCAATAAGGCACCGGGAAATAGAGCAAAATGTCGGATCTGTTGTGGATCAAACAGATTGGCCAGCACAGTAAGTTGGAGTGGCTAGCGTGATAGGAATAGTGATCGTTGCACATGGTGGATTGGCCAAGGAATATTTGGCCGCGATCGAGCATGTCTTTGGCGCACAAGCGGGCTTGCGGGCAATTTCATTTGAACCTGATCACAACCGAGCTGATAAGCAAAAAGAAATTTGCGCCGCCGCAGATTGCGTGGATGAGGGGGATGGTGTCATTATCGTGACAGATATGTTTGGCAGCTCACCTTCAAACCTCAGCCTGACCGCCTGTGCGCCGTCGGACCGGAGAATCATCTATGGGGCCAATCTGCCAATGTTGCTTAAATTGACCAAAAGCCGGTCGAAACCAGTGGCAGATGCTGTGGAAAAAGCTCTTGAAGCTGGCCGAAAGTATATTGATAGCCAAAATATATCTATAGATTAGGATTATTATGCCCTCGTATAAACTGAAGATTCTAAATGAAAAAGGTCTGCACGCGCGCGCGTCTGCTAAGCTTGTAGAAGTTGTCGAAGGTTTTGATGCAACCGCGGAGATAGCCAAAGATGGTCTGAGCGCCTCTGGGGATTCGATTATGGGGCTTTTAATGTTGGCAGCGCCTATTGGAACGACTATTGAGGTTCTGACTTCCGGACCGGAGGCAGCGGCTCTTGGTGATGCAATAGGGCAATTGGTTGCTGACAAGTTTGGTGAAGAGTGCTGATGGTGGTTGTCGTCGCCGGATTTGTGAAGAGCTAAAGGTGATCATGACCGATCCTGTACAGATGAAACAGTCCGATCAGGTTCATGCTGTTGCACCAATCCCGTACGACAAACGGCATTTGTCTTATGCGGGAACATTTACCAACCCGTGGAAAGCTTTTGCTATTCGCAGCCTTGAATGGATGACCGGTAAAATTCCACTATTGCGGTTGGTGCGCCGGTTCGAACGTATGGGTCCTGCCTTTGGTCAGGCGTTCTGGGCTCAGGCTTTGGATTTGATGGGGATCGATTTATTAACCCCGCAGGTACAGATTAATAAAATCCCTCCAACGGGTCCGGTGATTATTGTAGCCAATCATCCGCATGGTTTGGTGGATGGTATGATTTTGGCCGAATTGATAGGGCGGGTCCGTCAGGATTATAAAATTTTGACACGCACGCTTTTGACCGGTGTTAAAGAGATCGAAGAGTTTATGATCCCAGTGCCGTTTCCCCATGAGATCGATGCCCGTAAGAAAAGCCTGGAAATGCGTAAACTTGCGATGACACATCTTGAAGAAAACGGTTTGATTGTTTTGTTTCCCTCTGGTGTTGTGGCCTCGGCAGACACGTATTTCGGGCCGGCAATCGAGGCAGAGTGGAACCTGTTTACTGCTAAAATGATCACCAAATCCGGTGCCATTGTCGTACCGGTTTATTTTCCCGGACAAAATTCCCGTCCGTATCAAATTGCCAGTAAAATCTCTGCTACGGTCCGGCAAGGGTTGCTGCTGCACGAGGTTATTCACGCATGTAACAAGCCACAGGCCCCGACTGTGGGTGATGCTATAGCCCAAGAAAAAATAGATGAATTTAGTAATAAACCGCGCAAATTGGTGGCGTGGCTCCGCGAGCATACGCTGGCTTTACGACACCATCCCGACGCGTGACCTTCTATCGGGTCGGCACAGGTGTCCCGCTGCGATAATCGTAAAACCCGCGTTGTGATTTGCGCCCCAACCAACCCGCTTCGACGTATTTTGTCAGCAAAGGACAGGGCCGGTATTTCGTATCAGCCAAGCCGTCATGCAACACATTCATGATCGCAAGGCAGGTATCGAGCCCGATAAAATCCGCCAGTTCCAGCGGCCCCATTGGGTGGTTTGCGCCCAATCTCATCGAGCTATCAATTGACACCACGTTACCAACGCCTTCATACAGTGTATAAACGGCCTCATTAATCATCGGCATCAACAGACGATTTACAATAAAGGCCGGAAAATCTTCAGCGCTGGCTGCAGTTTTGCCCAATCGCTCCACCACCTGTTTGCAAGCTGCGTAAGTTGTCTCGTCTGTGGCAATGCCACGGATCAATTCGACCAGTTTCATCACTGGTACCGGGTTCATAAAGTGAAATCCCATGAACTTTTCAGGGCGATCCGTGCGGCTGGCCAAACGGGTAATAGAAATCGATGAGGTGTTCGAGGTTAGGATCGTATGGTCTTGCAAATGCGGCAAAAGCAGATCGAAAATTGACTGTTTGATGGTCTCATCTTCCGTCGCGGCTTCAATGACCAGATCGGCTTGTCCCACCTTGGAAATGTCGAGGGTCGTATCAATTTGTGCCAGTGCCTTGGCTTTTTCAGCGGCCGTAATCTTTGCACTGCTTACCTGTCGTTCAAGATTTTTTTCGATCAGGGATAAAGCGGCGGTCAGACTGTCTTGGGATATATCCATCATCACGACCCGATAGCCAGCCAAGGCCGTGACATGGGCAATGCCATTGCCCATCTGTCCCGCACCGATGATGCCTATTGATCGGATTTCCATTGCATTATCCTTTGATTTCTTGCGCCTTAGCATAGGCAGGCTGGCGGCGCTTTGCAAACGTCGTTGGCGGGGCTGACCAAAGACACTATTGCACTAACTCATCGACCATGCTGGGCTGCGTGTGCCAAGCAACAATCCACCCTGTCATTTGTGTCCGGTGTGTCGTCCCACTTGCAAAAGTGTTGCCGACGCGATGGCCAAAGCCCATGGCAAGTCTTGCTGGTATAGGGCTTTGGCCGGGTTATCCCCGCTTTAAAGTTTTGTGGTCAATTCAGGCACTGCGTCGAATAGGTCTGCGACCAGACCGAAATCAGCAACCTGAAAAATCGGCGCTTCTTCGTCTTTGTTGATCGCAACGATCACTTTCGAATCCTTCATGCCGGCAAGATGCTGAATCGCACCGGATATACCGACAGCGACATACAGATCAGGTGCCACGACTTTCCCAGTCTGACCAACCTGCCAGTCGTTTGGTGCATAGCCTGAATCAACCGCTGCACGGGACGCCCCGACGGCCGCGTTCAGTTTATCAGCGAGCAGCTCGATCATTTTGAAATCTTCTTGTGAGCCGACACCGCGTCCGCCAGAGACAACAACCCCAGCGGAAGTTAGTTCCGGACGGTCAGAGGCCGCCACTTTGTCTTCAACCCATTCAGACAGCCCAGGATTGTCCACAGCGGCGATAGTTTCAACAGTGGCCGCGCCATCCTCTCCAGCAAGGTCAAAATTTGCTGTTCGGGCGGAAACGACTTTCTTTGCGTCGCTTGATGTGACCGTTTGCAGTGCATTTCCGGCATAAATAGGTCGCTCGAATGTGGCGTTGTCGATCACCGCAGTGATATCCGAGATAACCATGACGTCCAGCAGCGCTGCCACACGTGGCAGGATATTTTTTGCCGAATTGGTCGCCGGCGCAACGATATGTTCATAGTCGTCGGCCAACGACAGTACCAGATCGGCGATTGGTTCGGCCAGTCCATTGCCGTAAGCCGCATCATCGGCACAAAGCACTTTGGTAACCCCGGTCAATTTAGCGGCTTCTTGTGCGGCATCTGCGCAGCCGGAACTTGCGCAAAGAACGGTGACCTCGCCCATTTGTTTGGCAGCTGTCAGCGCTTTTGACGTTGCATCAAGTGCCAAGTCTGCACCGTTTATTTCGGCAATTAAAAGTACCGCCATTAGACTGTCCCCGCTTCTTTAAGTTTGCCGATCAACTCATCAACCGAGCCAACTTTAATTCCAGCCGCCCTCGTCTCAGGTTCGCTTGTTTTCACAATCTGCAGCCTTGGCGTCACATCCACGCCGTAATCTGCGGCGGTTTTTTCATCCATCGGTTTGCGCTTGGCTTTCATGATATTGGGCAGCGAGGCATAGCGCGGTTCGTTCAAACGCAAATCAACGGTGATCACAGCGGGCATTTTCGCTTTGATAGTTTGCAGACCGCCGTCAACTTCACGGGTCACTGTGGCACTGTCGCCATCTATATCGACCTCGGAGGCAAAAGTCGCTTGTGACCAACCCAGCAATGCAGCCAGCATCTGGCCGGTGGCATTCATATCGTTATCGATGGCCTGTTTGCCGCAAAGCACCAGACTTGGCGCTTCTTCATCGACGATGCCTTTAAGAATTTTTGCCACTGTAAGAGGTTCGATATCGTTTTGAACGTCATCGGTTGCCACCACCAAAATTGCGCGGTCTGCCCCCATTGCAAGCGCTGTCCGCAAGGTTTCTTGCGCTTGTTTGACACCAACTGAGACGGCAATCACTTCGTCTGCTTTGCCGGCCTCTTTTAATCGGATTGCCTGTTCGACAGCAATTTCATCAAAAGGGTTCATCGACATTTTTACATTTGCAAGATCGACACCGGTACCGTCTGCTTTTACGCGGACTTTCACGTTATAGTCGATGACACGTTTGACAGGTACAAGCACCTTCATCTGCATATATCTCCGTTTAACTTGGGCATCTGCCCTTCATGTGACAATTTCTTTGCCCTAGATAGAGCCTCTGCCCGTTAGAAGACAGCGAAAAACCGTCAATTGACCGCGAAACAACGTCGCGTTTCGAGGTTTAAGCCGTGTCTTTTGGTGTCAATCTGGGTGGTGGCTGCCTCACAGCAGGTTACCTGTTGGCCCCCGGCACCCATAGGACGTCGTTTTTGCCATCATCATTGGCCGCCCGTGCGGCGACAAAGAACCAGTCTGACAAGCGATTCAGGTACTTTACCGCTGCCGGATTCACTGATTCCATCGTTGCAAGTTCAACCGCCAGTCGCTCGGCGCGGCGCGCCACGGTACGGCAGATGTGTAAATGCGCCGAAAGGGCAGACCCACCGGGCAGAATAAAGCTGCGTAACGCGTCAAGCCGGCTGTTCATTTCGTCGATTTCGCTCTCAAGCCGGCTGACTTGCGTGTCAATGATCCGCAGGGGTGGATATTCTGCCTCTGCGTCGTTTTCAATATTTGGCCGGCACATATCAGCACCCAGATCAAACAGATCATTTTGGATCCGCTCAAGCATGGTGTCCATATCGCCGTTGGCGTGAAGTCGCGCCATACCGAGTGTCGCGTTCAATTCATCCGAAGTGCCATAGGCCGTGACACGCATCGAGTGTTTGGCAACCCGCGCGCCGTTTCCTAAAGCCGTTTCCCCGTGATCCCCGGTTTTGGTGTAGATTTTGTTCAACACAATCATGACTTATCCTCCATTGCCGCGCAGCCAGACAAACAACACGATAAAGACCACTGCAATAAACTGCGCAATGATCCGCCATCGCATCATCTTATTAGAATATTTATGAGCAAATTCGCCGCCCTTGCCAAAACTGCCGATACCAAACATTAAAATGCCCAAAACGCCGAGCAATGCCAGCACGATAAGATAGAACAGAGGATCGTCTTTCATTGACATTGTCCTTTTTATGCCCCTTTGGCATGTAGTCGCTCAGACGCGAAAAGCGAACAGCTATTATCTGTCTAGCCTTTTGCCAAGATCCAATCGAGGGCTTTCGTGGGTAAAATTCGTTTCAAACCAGACATTATATAGGTCGGTGTCGTGACAAAATAGCGCGGTTTCGGCTTGGGGCTTTCCAGCGCATTGATCAATTTCTGGGTCACTGCCGAAGCCGGAAGTTCAAAACGGTCTTTGCCGCGCTTCTCGTACAGGCGTTTAATCAGTGTTGAGCGATACTCGTCTGCGCGGATCGAATTTTCCCAATCGATCCACTTCTCAAAGGCCACCACGGCGTTTTGACGTATCTGAGACGTCACCGGCCCTGGCTCGATCAGCACGATGTGAATACCCGTACCGCGCATTTCGAGGCGCAGGGTATCGGTCAGACCCTCTATCGCAAATTTTGATGCATTGTAGGCGCTGCGCCAGGGTGCAACGACCAGACCCAGCACTGAAGAGCAGTTGACGATCCGCCCCGCCCCTTGGGCCCGCATCACGGGGATCACTTGCCGCGTCAGATCATGCCAACCAAAGACGTTGGTCTCAAACAACTCGCGTAGGCCTGCGCGGGGCAAATCCTCGGCGGCGCCAGGCAGCGCATAGGCGCCATTGTTGAAAAGGGCATCCAAGGTTCCACCCGTTGCGTCGAGAACCTGTGCCAGAGCTGTGCTTACTGAGGTCTCGTCGGCGTAATCGAGCACAAAACTCTCCAGGCCTTCTTGGCGCAGCCGTGCGCAGTCAGTTTCTTGGCGGCAGGTTGCAAATACCCGCCATCCCCGTGCGGCCAGCCCATGTGCGGCGTCATAGCCGATGCCTGATGAACAACCGGTGATCAAGATTGATTTTTTGGAGGTCATAAGAGCCTGCCCTTTTGCCTGTTTGCCTTTGGTGACGGTGAATTTTTCATTCAGTCTGCCTTTGATAAAATAAAATCACTGATTTTTTAAGTCAGTTGCTTTACCCCTGCGCGGGGTGGGTCTATCACGGCTGCTATGAACACACCTGTTGATACCCCCGTTTCAGCCTTTGCTGTCACCTCTGAGCCGCTGCGTCGTGCGATTGGAGATCGTTATCTGACCTATGCGCTGAGCACAATCATGCACCGCGCGTTGCCAGATGCGCGCGATGGTCTCAAACCGGTTCACCGTCGGATTCTTTATGCCATGCGTGAATTGCGTCTGGCCTCTGGGGGGGGCTTTCGCAAATCTGCTAAGATCAGTGGCGATGTGATGGGCAATTACCACCCCCATGGCGATGCGGCGATCTATGACGCGATGGCGCGTTTGGCGCAGGATTTCAACGTCCGCTATCCGTTGGTCGACGGGCAGGGCAACTTTGGCAATATTGACGGCGATAATCCTGCTGCCAGCCGGTATACCGAGGCGCGCATGACAGCCGTTGCAGAAGCCCTGCTTGAGGGGTTGGCTGAGGATGCGGTGGATTTCCGGGAAAATTACGATGGCACGCTGAGCGAGCCGGCGGTGCTGCCGGCGCGTTTCCCCAATCTGCTGGCCAATGGATCATCCGGGATCGCCGTGGGCATGGCAACCAATATTCCGCCCCATAATATCGCCGAACTGTGCGATGCTTGCTTGCATTTGATTAAAGTGCCGGATGCACGCGATGATACCTTGCTGAATTTTGTGAAGGGTCCCGACTTTCCCACGGGTGGGGTGATCGTGGAAAGTGCCGAGAGTATGGCACAGGCTTACCGCACCGGGCGCGGTGGTTTCCGGTTGCGCAGTCTTTGGCAGGTTGAAGATCTGGGGCGCGGGCAATGGCAAATTGTGATCACCGAGATACCCTATCAGGTGCAAAAATCTAAGCTGATCGAAAAAATTGCCGAGTTGATCCAAACCAAGAAAGTGCCAATCCTAGACGATGTACGCGACGAGAGTGCCGAAGACATTCGCATGGTGTTGGTACCGCGCAGTAAAAATGTCGATCCCGAAGTATTAATGGGCATGATGTTTCGCAACTCTGATCTCGAGGTGCGGTTTTCGTTGAATATGAACGTGCTGATTGACGGGCTGACCCCGAAAGTCTGCAGTATGAAAGAGGTTTTGCGCGCCTTCCTGGATCATCGGCGCGAGGTTCTGCTGCGTCGCAGCCAGCACCGTATGGATAAGATAGACCACCGTCTTGAAGTATTGGAAGGCTTTATCATTGCCTTCGCACATCTTGATCGGGTGATCGATATCATCCGCTATGATGAAGAGCCGAAAGCAGCTTTGATGCGCGAAGATTGGTCCGTGTCTCATCCTAGAGCGCAGGCCGAGGCCGACTATGTCACACCCGGCCCAGCGCATGGGTTGGGACCATTTCTAAGCGAAGTTCAGGCCGAGGCCATCCTAAATATGAGGCTGCGTAGTTTGCGGCGTTTGGAAGAGTTGGAATTGATCCGTGAACGTGATGCATTGGCCCAAGAGCGCATAGGTCTTGTGGATCTTTTGGCAGGCGAAGACTTGCAGTGGCGCAAGATTTCCGAACAGTTGAAAGAGACCAAGAAAACCTTTGGCAAAGATTATGTCGGGGGCGCACGGCGCAGTCAGTTTGCCGAAGCTGGTGTGGTTGAAGAGGTGCCGCTTGAGGCAATGATCGACCGCGAACCGATCACGCTTGTCTGCTCAAAAATGGGTTGGATCCGTGCGATGACCGGACATATTGATCTGACCCGTGAATTGAAGTTCAAAGACGGTGACGGGGCGCAATGGATTTTTCATGCCGAAACCACGGACCGGATTTTGGTACTGGGCAGCAACGGTCGCTTTTATACCGTTCTGGGGGCCAACCTTCCGGGGGGACGCGGCATGGGAGAGCCGCTCAGACTGATGGTTGATCTGCCCAATGAGGCGGAAATTATTGATATTTTCATCCATAAACCGGGTCGTAAATTACTTGTGGCCTCTTCGGCAGGGGATGGGTTTATCGTGCCCGAGGATGAGGTGGTGGCCCAGACCCGTAGCGGCAAACAAGTGCTGAATGTGCGCGGTGATGCGCGGGCCAAGATCTGTAAGCCGGTGCTGGGAGACAGTGTTGCAGTGGTGGGTGAAAACCGGAAAGTCTTGGTGTTTGAGCTTGCCGAATTGCCAGAATTGGGCCGCGGGAAAGGCGTGCGGTTGCAAAAGTACAAGGACGGTGGCCTGTCGGATGCGATCACGTTTAATGTGTCCGAGGGACTGAGTTGGTTGGATCCGGCGGGGCGCACCCGTAGTGAACTGGATTTGTCAGAATGGAGTGCAAAGCGCGCAAGCGCCGGTCGCATGGCCCCGCGCGGGTTTCCGAGAGATAATAAATTTACCTGAACCCTCAGGTTTTTCGCGCCCGTCGTGTGACGGATGATTATGATATAGGCCCGCTATATTTTTGGGCTTGAAACTACATATTTTTATAAAGGAATTCGATGTTGCGCTATTTTTTTATGCTGGCCTGTCTGTGCATTTTTACCGCCTGTGAAAGGGCCTCGGAACTGACCAAATCACCCGACCCCTTAGGAGATTTTTCGCTGGGTTATTCCGTTGTTGTGGCTCCGCATCCAGTTGCCGGCCCGATGTCGCGCCCTGCCTCCGATGATGAGTGGATTGCAGCCGTGAAAAAGGCTTTGGACCAACGGTTTGAACGATATGAGGGCGACAAGCTATATCACATCGCGGTCAGCGTGGATGGCTTTATGCTGGCCAAACCCGGGATACCTGTTTTGTTATCTCCAAAGTCGGCCCTTATTTTAAACGCTACGATTTGGGATGATGCGGCGGGTGTGAAGTTGAACGACAAGCCGCATCAGATCGCGGTAATCGAATCGCTAACGACAAAAACCTTGATCGGATCGGGGCTGACAATGAGCCGGCGTGCACAATTGGAAAACTTGTCGCGGAATTCTGCGCTGTCGGTCGAACGTTGGATGACCAGTATGATGGTTGAGAAACGCTGGTTTGGTGGCGTGTCAAAGAGTGCGGAGCGATGACACCGGGCGTGTTACCGGATCAAGCTACCCTTAAATTTGGTGAGCATGGCTCAGTATCCAAGGTATCGGGCCGCTTGCTTTGGAAAACTGAAACTGGTGGCCTTGCGCTCTTGGGTGGGTTCACAAATATTTTGATATAATAGCCCCTTGATTTACCCACGGTGGCGCAGTAGTCAACACACTGGATCTAGGGGTATAGCTCAGTTGGTAGAGCGACGGTCTCCAAAACCGTAGGTCTGGAGTTCGAGTCTCCATGCCCCTGCCATTGTTTTTAAGGGCTTTTTAGCCATTCAAAGCGCAAAAATTTTACTGATTTAATCTGCACTGAATAATGACCAATGCCGAGCTTCGTATGAATTGGTCAGCAAAGACATGCGTTGGGTCCTCGGATGTCGGCGCAAAAACTGCCGAAATTAAACCAGAATTGTCTTGAGAATGCCGAAGTTCCAAAATTGTTTTGGAAAGTTTACTTTCCGAACGAAGATGTATTTTGAGAGCCTAAAAGTCCGCTTTCCAGATGCGTTTTTGACCGGGAAACTCTTCTGCACGCTTACTGAAGACCGAACCCTAATCGAACGATCTTGCCATCATGACGACATTGCCAGACCTCACAGTGTATTTGAGTAACGTCCTCGAATGCCGGAAAGTAGCATACCGAGATACCAAAAACTCACTATGTAGACAGGTCTCGCTCACATCGTCAAATGGGGTCGTGTCAGTTTTGGATCTGTGTTCACAAAAAATTAAAAACCCCTTGCAAACCGATTTTTGACCAGTCTTCCCGGTAATCTGCGTCAAAGTCGACGACTGCTCCGGTCTTCCTCAAGTTCGTCAATAACGTTTTCAATTCACTGGAATATATTTGAATTAGAGATTGTATTTCGCCGGACTATTTCGCGGGATTGATAGAAAAAAGGGATTGTGGTCGTCTTTTTGAATTGGCTATGCGTCGGCTTATTTGAGTGTGCTTGAGCCCAGAGCGGCAGAAGGCAGGCCATAAAATTAAAATCGCCTGGTGAATAACGCAATAAAGACAAATACAATGGCAGGGCTTTTTATGGTGCTGCAGGGGAGGATTGAACTCCCGACCTCGTCATTAACAAGAATATGTTCTACCTAAGAATATTCATATTATAACTTATTTCTACCCCATTTTTAACTTCAATTTACATGGTTGCCAAAAGGTTGCCAAATAGCCAATTCACAAAAGGGGAGTAGTTCACTCCCATAATATACAAATTGAAAGAAAGAGGGGTGGAGTTGTAAATGGTGCTGGTGAGAAGAGTCGAACTTCCGACCTCGTCATTACCAATGACGCGCTACTACCACTGAGCTACACCAGCACTTGAAGGCGCATCTAGCATCATTATCAGCGTTAGCCAAGGCCCAAAACAACTTAAGTTGCGACTGAGTTGTTCAATATTCGACTTACCTGTTTACTCTCCCACACACCACCAGAGCGAGCCTTAATACCTTTCGCATTTAATGCCTTCGCAATACCTCTTAACGACTTAACACCACTGGCTCTAATTGCATCTATCTGTGGTAAAATAGTTAGTGCAAAGGTTCTAGCATCCTTAGCAACTTGAACCTTATCACCCCTTCCAAGCACTACACCTTGCGACTTCTTAACAGCTAGTGCCGCTTTAGTGCGTTCTGAAATCCATCTCCTCTCTTCTTCGGCAAGGCAAGCAAACAAGTGAAGTTGAAAGGTATCTGCATGCGGCATATCACAAACTCTTAAAGTAATGTTGGATTCCATAAGTGTTGCGATAAATGAAACCTTACGTGACACCCGATCTAGCTTGGCAACTAATAGTGTTACTTTCATCTTCTTACATTGTGCAAGTGCTCTAGATAGTTCTGTTCTATTATCTTTTGCACCAGATTCTTGTTCCATATACTCTTTGATAATTTCACCACCAGACATATCAATATATCTTTTAATCGCATATCTTTGTGCATCTAAACCATTATGCTGAGTCTTTGTGCTAGTTCTAATGTAAGATATATATTGCATAGTCCATCCCTTCATAAATAACTAAGAAAATCTAATAAGGATAATTAGCTTTAACACATTTTTTAGTAATCCATCCATACTCCTTGAACACAGGAGATTCTTTGAAACACATATCTATATCTTCTCCTGTTATTTTGCCCTTTTTTAAAAAATTACTGCATACTTGTTGCCATTCATCATTAACGTCGCACGCATCTTGAACATGTAAAAATTTATCACCAAAGGACAAGTTATCAACATCTTTTTCTCTCAATTTTCCAAGATACTTACAAACAAATACTCCCTCAGTCATAGTAATATGCCATTGACTTTCGTCGTAAATATAAAGAGAGCTGAATGTTTTATGATCAAATTTAATACCTTTTGAAATAACCTTTGTGCACTCTCCTAATGAAGGAGTATAATCTTCACCCCTGTCATTAAGCGTCCAGAAGTTCGCAGTATCCGCTAAGATTGGATTAGAATTACAAGTCACACAAATCATTAATAGTGCTTTAATTGTCCTAGAACTAATGTAAGATATATATTGCATAGTCCAACCTTTCAGTAAATAGTGCGGCACATTACGGACATAATGTGCCGCACTTTGTGCACTAAATCAATAGTTATTGTCGAAAACATATATATTTAAATGCATAATGGGGCGGTTTTCACCACTATATTGCTTTTCATTTTGCGCGGGGGATTGCACACGGCTTTTAGACTATATTTTGTGGGTATTGTAGAAATTAAGTAATTTCTAAATTCCCAAATAGTTAAGTTTTTTGTAAGATGTATATGTGAATAAATTATATAGGATTCTTAATTGAAATATAGTGACCACATCTTGTCAGAATATGATCAAGAACTAAACTATACATTGCTTATCTATCCGAGAATAGAATTAGTTGATACGAATTATTGGGAGAGAATATCAATCAGTGATTCCAAATGGAAAAGGTTGATAGGTTCAATAGCAGGAAGATATAAAGGACTAGGTGTATATCATTCGCATCATAAGCAAAGACTTGGTGGAGCCTACTCACCACATGTTCATGTAGTTCTACATATTCCAGAAGATGAACAGCAAGAATATGAGCAGAATCTAGATAAATATAAATCAAGAGTAGATAAAAAAAATCATTTCATCATTGCGCCGAATAATGGTGAAAGAAAGGTAAAGAACATATGCAAGTTCGTAGCTTATCTTTTGGGGGAAAGACGGTTACACAATCCGGAATTAAAATGGCAAAGAAGATAACAGTATTACAACAATCTTTGCTTTCCGGTAAACAATGCGATAGCATCAATAGCTGTGTTGCTATTGGTGCTACTTGTTGTTCTATATTACAAATAACAAATGAGCAAACGTAGGACATTAACGAAACAGGAGCATCAATTAGTTAGAATATATATTGATAAACTAATACATCTTATCTAAACAGAGATTTTCAGAAGATGTTCCAAAGCATAGCGAGTCAATATGAAACGTTCAATGAATTATCGTGTAAGCAAATAACAGTATTAAAGAAGGCGAAGTATAAGAGCGATATGTCTAAGAGGGCAAGATACAAACGTGAGTTTGATAACCTTGCAGTAGTGCAGAACATAGATGCTAAACTAGATCTAGTTTTCAATCCTATAAATAGATAATTCAGTAAGTTAGTTTGGCAGAATCATTTTATAAATGCTATTATAGACCAATAGAAGTTCGTTATATATTACCAACGTAAGTTATATTCGAACAAGGAGTAAGTCATGGACTTTTACAGAAAAGCATTATCAGGTAGCACAGCAAAAGGTGTGCTTGCAAGAAAGATAGAACCATCAATCAAGACTAATGATGAATATTCAAAGGTAAATCGTATATTTAGTAAACCAAGTTATACAATGCCAGATATTCTATTCATCGCTTCTCTCGTAGAGAGACAGGCAGATAGTCACGCTTTGGAAAATGCTTAATCACACATTTTCGTGGCCTATCTTCAATAAAAATCAAATAAAATACCAGTTTTTAGGTTATTTTACATAAAAGAGAGAAATTATGTCAACAGCACGAAGTAATTACTGGACAAATGTCAATCGGCTCAAAAGTCCAGAAGTTTATGCAATATTATCAGACAAGGAACGACTTGATCTGGCAAGCACAATTAAAGATGTATCATCATCAAACATGTTAAACGAATCCTATATGTCCTATAAGTGGGCAAACTTAATGATAGAACTTGTAAACAAGAGATTCGCACAAATGCAGACAAAGCATTTTGCAAGGTATTCCTAATGATTCAAGATATTGTAGTAACATCACATGATTTTACAGATAGTTATAAGCAAAGAGCAGTCGATAACTTTAAATATCTTTGGAACATGAAAGATTCTTGCACTGATCTTGAGCAAGAACGATTAGAGGCATTAAACAATACAGATAATGCTTGGAGATATGCATCATTTAGATGGTTGGATTCTAAACGCTGTATATATGATGCACAATATGACAGATTAAGAACCTTACAAACACAAAAGGCACAAGTATTGAGTCGTATTAAAAAGATAGAGCAGGATAATGCTATTGCTCAGTTAAAGCGTGTCGCAGAAACTGGTATATTAGAACCTACGCAAACTCAGGCAGATAATGCTAGAAGATATTTAGCCGCCAAAGGTATCATCTAATGTTAAGACAAGTCATGGCGATGACTAATGCTGTATCAGGTAAAACTAATCCTGCGTATGTAAAGTTAGTGAAAGATTTAGAAGCACTAAAAAGACGAATTGTTGCATTAGATGGTAGCCATGTTTTATTTGCTCACTCAGTATCAGGGAGTGTTGGCGCAGGCAGTCTGTCCCTAATAGTAGATAGTGGGCTTGTAGAACGCGCTATAACGCCTGTAATGCACATGAAACCTGCAGCCTTTAAGGACAACATAGCAGGGGGTCGTATGCTTCCTGATAAGAAGCGTGCAGTAATTGGTAATCTATCCAGAGAAGTAGAGGCACAACGTGCCAAAGCTATGCAGCGTTCAAAGAAACTAATAACTAATCGTAAAGATTTCATAGAAATATATTTTGAACAACTGAACATATTCCCATCTTCTAAAATGGGAAAGTTCTTAAACAGATCAAATCAACAATCTATCAGCAGGGTATAGTTGTTCTCCTTACCCTAGAAAACACATCTGCTGTGTAAAAATGCAGGTCTGAGTTACTCTAAACATATATCTTAAGTTTTTTTTACTTTTGTCTTAAGATATATCGACTCAAAAAGACTTTGTTCTTCCTCACTCTTCTTCCTCAGTCTTTTTGAGTCTATGTAATATTCATAGATTGCTTGAGCCTATGAGTATAAGTAAGTGAGGTTCTTCTATCTTGCATGTTTAGAAGAACCTCACCGAAATATTATTTATTAAATGGAGAATAATCAACTAATTTGATATTTTCACCATCTTCTTCATAATATTCATCTGGTAAAGATAGTATATAATGTTCAGCATCAATATATCCCTGTTTCTTTAATGAAGTTGTTACAGAATGAGGAACATCATCAATAGTCCTCCTAATAGATGATACAGCATATTTAATAAGTTCATCTATATCAAATAAAGTAAGTTCATTTATTCTAGATTCCATATTCTTATCTACATAAAACCAAGAACTGTTATCATCTGATTCATCGCAAAGTTCAGAACATTCATTAGCTAACTTCTTAGGCATGATTGCAATAGTCTCACCAGTATTGCCACCTAATCGTCTAAACTGTTGTAAATGCTTGCTATACAAACCTATTGTGAATTTATCTGATTCCAAAAGTCTCAAGATTAAATGAGTTTTTCTTTTTAATTTTTTATGCAAATTAATCCTGTCCCAATCACTGATCTCCATAGAGAATTTATCCAACTCTTTATGCTGATTTCTTTCCTTTCTTTCATTTGCTTCCTGCATATGTTTCCAAGATACCATTTAAAATACCAAACCTCCTTTTTTTATCATTTCAATTAATTCATCTTCTGAATAATCCATCACATCAAACAATGCCGATATGACAGACTTCATAAAATTGTTGTCTTGAATTATTTTTTGAGCCAAAATACCTTGTAAGTCGATAAAATGAACAATTGTATCTTTATTCTCATTCATAAGTTATTTCCCTTTGTTTGTGATAAATGAAAACTCTTGTTTTCATAAATATTTATATCAAAAAAAAATACCATCATGCAAGAACATGATGGCTTTCATAAAGTGCGTAATATAAAGTATATTACTTTATATGGTGTATTCCAAAATCAATAAACTTTTCATCATTCTGCCATACATACCAAGCATAATCACAACTATCAGTACCCTTACCGTTAAAAGACGGTCTTTTAGATAGTACAAATAACGAATCCGGATTATTTTTCTTCCAGAAGCTATGCCGCTTTTGTGATCCTAGCCAATTAAGTCTTTGTAACATTATAAGTGTTTTACATCTTGGTAATGCATGTTCTGCAAATTTTTGCGCCTTACTAAATGGTGGATTAGTTATAATTAGGTCCACATAACCATCCCATGAAAAGAAGCTTTCATCTTCTAATCCAGTAATGTCATTTTCGTAAATAATGTCTCTTCCATCCACATTCATTCCTCGATCTTCTAAAAACAGGAATAAACGACCATCCCCCATTGATGGTTCTAGCGCCGTTTTATATTTACTCCAATCAATAGGGAGATTCTTATAGCACCATTCAGGTGTGTAGTAACTATCTGCAAAGTTTAAAGCGTCAAATGCCAAAGTATTATTTCCTCTTCATATTTGTTTCGATAAATATTTATATCAAAAAAAAATACCATCATGCAAGAACATGATGGCTTCAGTTTATAGCACAGAGTCTACTTATTACACTTATCTGTTGGGACCTGCCCGTAATATTCGCAGTTAAACTCACCACGAGAGTTATGTATATATATTCGATATATTCCTCCTCTATAGTAATAAAACCCACGATCAGTCGTTTCACTTTGTGCCCTTGTGATTACCCGTCTTCCTTCATCCATAACCTTCAAGCATGTCGTAATACTAGGAGCTGTGCTTTTATCTAAAAAATAATAAGTGCTATCTCCACTATCGCCAAGACATTTTGCTTTAGCTATAGAAGCCATAACAATGAGTCCAATACTTAATATTGTGAGTTTCACGCTACTATCCTTCTAGCTTCAAAATTTTTTTAATCTTCTATCTTATTATCGAGTCTTTGTTTTTGTCTATCTCTTTTTAGTTGCTCAATGTGTTCCCAATTTTCGTCTACTATCTTCATCAATTCAGGATCGTTATTGTCAATTCCATCAATAATTTCCTGTATCTTTATATTCATTTCGCTTTCTTTTATATCCCCAAAGTATGGATTCATCATTCGTCTAGCTTCTGGTGATGGATATATAGTGTTCGTCTGAATCTTTAATTTTAACATCCAATCATCTGAAAGTGTCATTTGTTTGAACCATAGAGACCTTGATTTATTCTCCTTACTGATACTACTACCTTTACCATTATTCCATAATGATTTTTGTTGTTCCAAATTAGTTCGTAGTTTTCCTATTGCAGTAGTTTTTGGATCACCTTTCGGTTTTGCTACATTTGCTGGAACCATTCGGTGTGAAAACAAACTTATCGGCATAATCTTCTCCATATTTGGTATATTATCACATATAGTATCAATATTGTTTATAGGTCAATGAAAATTCGGAATGCATATTGAGTATAAAGTGGTCTATCCTCTTGATATGAGTCCAGCTAAACCTATTGCACCATCTTGAGGCTTTATATCTGCATACCATTTCTCTAAGACTTGAACAGAAGTGCCTCCATTTTTTGCCAACATGATCAATGGGGCATCACTGTTGATAATTCTTTGTTCAAAGTAGTAATGACGGCATGAATATAGGGGTCTTGCTCTTTTCTGTCCTGTCTTTTCATATGTTAACCCTGTCCATCGTAAAAAAGCCTCCCATTGCTTTTTGAACGTTCCTATCGGTTTACCTTTATATTTATCTGCTAATTGTGATGTAATGGGATGAACAAATATATGGTCTTTTGATTTATATAAATGTGGATAAGTTTCTTTAAATACTTCAATATGTTTCTTCAGATTCGGCATGGCAACTGGACTTCTAGGAATATCTTCACCTCTTTTATTCTTAGAAGTAATAACCTTTAATTGGACGTATTCTTGCTTCCCATCACGTTTATATTGAATATCATCCCACTTAAGTGAACACATTTCCTTTCCCGGTCGGATTCCAGAATAAGTAATTATCATTACATATAGTCTCAATAGACCTCTATAATCTCGAACATGTGGGGCATTGTGTGCATGAATATCATTAGTCCATTCATCTAACTTTACTTGAATTTGTTGCATTTCATCACGTGTAAAGCTGGCTCTTTGTGCAAAATAATGATGTTTTGGCATCATAGGTAAATTTGAAATATATTCTTCTCGTCTAGCAAACTTAAATATTGCATTTAGTATAGTTGTATCTCTGTTGAGTGTAGATGGTCCTACATTTTCGCCTATATGGTGGATTCCACTTCTTTTCCTTTGATCTAAATACTTTTCTATATCTTTAGTTTTAATTGCATGAAGATATGTATCTTTAAAGTAATCTATAAATTGTCCCATGATAATTCTTTCATGAGTCAACTTCTTATTCTTTGTTATCCTACCTTTACTATGTTCATTATTAGCCCAAGAAAGGTATTCTAATGCAGTCTTGTCAAATCTTGCAGGAGATAAAGGTAAACCTTGTTGGACACGTGCCTCTGTCTTGTATGCATGGTCTAAAGCTATCTTCTTAGCTTGTTCTAAGTTCTTTGTTTTAGTTGAAAATCTTATTCTACCTTTAGAACTAGGTGATGTGATTTTACATTGCCATGTATCGTTGAGTTTTCCACGCTTAACATTCTTAAATAGTATAATTTTTCCATCACCATTTAAGTCAAATCGTGTAACCTCTTGAAGGGATTTCATTGCATCAATTCCTATGTGGTTGCCAAATGGTTGCCACACTATACTTGGTCTTACTTGAAAATAAACAACTAAATATTGAGATTCGTCAGCAAGTTAGCGCAATATGTGCTTAGAAATAGGGTTGATTACCTTCTTACCAATGACGCGCTCTACCACTGAGCTACTGCAGCCTGATGCACGATTAAGGCGCAGGCGGTGATTAGATGTAATTGCTCTACGGTGCAAGCGTAATCTGGACGCGTTTTGTGATCTGCTATATAACGCGCGCATGAGCGAGAAGAAACGACAACAACCGCCTTCCCAAGAG
>Ga0206130_10003147_pt1 | contig 21992 bp, 12 predicted proteins | sample Helgoland_Spring_9_FD_148637 | JGI IMG/M metagenome (GOLD analysis project Ga0206130, IMG submission 148637) | Pelagic subsurface seawater microbial communities from Kabeltonne, Helgoland, North Sea - Helgoland_Spring_Bloom_20160512_1 | ecosystem: Environmental > Aquatic > Marine > Epipelagic ... | reverse complement strand
GAGCCCGTTCCTGCCGGCCTGACGCAGGAAGAGCGGAATCGGATCATCGGACTCGAGGCCCCGGTCTGGACGGAGAGTATTCTCATGGATCGCCTCGACAAGAAGGTCTTTCCGCGCCTGATCTCGGTTGCCGAAGTCGGATGGACCTCTGCCGAGAAGAAAAACTGGGAATCATTCCAGCGCCGCCTTGAGAAGCACGCCCAGATCCTCGAGGCACTCAACATCGCGTATGACCGCAGTGACACTATCATCGAACATCAGGGACGGGATAAATAATGAAGAAACGAATCATTACTGGATGGATGCTTTCTTTGAGCATCGTGAGTGGCTTTGCGGCTGACCGCGTGGGTTCTACCAAGGATGAGGCGAAGTCTGAAGAGGTGTGGGACGTCATCCGGCAGCTGACAAAACACGAATGCTCTGCTTTGGGGATTCCATCACGGATAAGGGGATATGGGTTACGGCGATGCCAGTTGTTACAATGAGAATTCAAAAAGATCGAAGAAGCATAGAATATAAGAAGTAGGAGTATTAAAATGAGTGTTAAAAAAATAGGTTTAGTATGGATCGCACTACAATCGAGTGTTGTTCTCGCTGCAGCTGCGGAGGACTGGAGCGCGCTGCAGTTGAATTATGATGCTCCCGCAAAGGCGTGGACGGATGCACTTCCCGTGGGTAACGGCACCATGGGGGCGATGGTCTTCGGTGGCGTGACCGAAGAACGGATTCAGTTTAACGAAAACACACTCTATAGCGGCAAGCCACACAGCTATTCAAGACCAGATGCGCATAAGCATTTGGAAACGATTCGGGGACTGTTGTTCGAAGGCGATAAGAAACAGGCCGAGAAATTGGCCCGTAAGACATTCATGTCGGACCCGATTACTTTTTCGAGTTACTTGGCTTTTGGAGATCTGGAACTTGAATTTCCAGTGCCTGGATCGGTCTCAGACTACCAACGTAGTTTGAGCCTGGATGAGGCCTTGGTGACGACCGCTTTTAGCGCAGGCGGTGTTCGTTATAAGCGCACTGTTCTCGCCAGCTACCCAGACGGCGTGATCGTGGTCAAAATCGAGGCCGACCAGCCTGGAAAGATTCATTTTAAGGCAAAACTGACGAGCCCGCATACCCGATCAACACAACTGGCACAGGTTGATGCGAACACGATTCTCATGAAGGGGAAGGCTGACGATGTGCCCAGTAAAGCAAGGTCTTCTGGGATGAAAAGCTTTGTGGAGTTCGAGTCTCGTTTACGGGTGAGCGCCGAGGGGGGTGAAGTCAAGACTAGTGACGCCGGCATTGAAGTGCACCATGCAGATGCTGCCGTGCTGACTCTGGTGGCTGCGACCAGTTTCGAGAACTTCAGGTCGATTGACGGGGATCCGGGCGCAAAGTGCGCTCAGATGCTAAAAGCTGTTGCAGGCAAATCCTACCAAGATGTCCTCTCCGGCCATCAGGCAGATCACCGAGAACTGTTCCGGCGCGTCTCTCTGGATCTTGGTGGGGGTGACTCCGCTTCACGTCCGACCATTCAGCGGCTCAACAATTTCTCTAAGGACCCAGATCCTGCCTTTGCCGCGCTACTTTACCAATATGGTCGTTATCTCCTGATTGCGTCCTCTCGCCCGGGTGGACAGCCCGCCAACCTTCAAGGGCTGTGGAATGGAGAGAAGGTCGCTCCTTGGGGATCTCGCTACACGATCAATATCAATACGGAGATGAATTACTGGCCTGCTGAGATGACCAATCTCTCGGAGTGCCACACGCCGCTTTTTGACATGATTGATGATCTACAGATCACGGGCTCTGAGACCGCGAAGCATCTATACAAGGCCCCAGGCTGGGTGGTGCATCATAACACCGATCTTTGGCGCGGAGCCGCTCCGATTAATGCGGCCAATCATGGCATCTGGCCTACGGGTGGGGCATGGCTGACCACACACATGTGGGAGCACTATCTCTACACGGGCGATAAGCAATTTCTGAAGCAACGGGCGTACCCTGCCATGAAAGGGATTGCCGAATTTTTCGCCGATTACCTCGTGGAAGATCGGATCAATGGCACGGGCTGGCTCGTCAGTGGTCCCAGTAATTCTCCTGAGATTGGCGGGCTGGTGATGGGGCCGACCATGGACCATCAGATTATCCGAGAAATATTTGCCAGCACCGCGGAAGCCGCCGGCATCTTGGGCATCGATGAGGAATTTGCCAAAAAGCTGACGGCACTGCGCGCAAAAATTGCGCCCAATGAGGTCGGCCAAATGGGCACGCTTAAGGAATGGGTTTACAAAGAAGTCCCCAAGACCAACCATCGTCATATCTCGCACTTGTGGGGGCTGCATCCCGGTTCTGAGATCACACCGGATACCCCAGAGATCTTTGCTGCTGCCAAGCAGTCGCTCAACCTGCGTGGTGATGGCGCAACAGGGTGGTCACGAGCGTGGAAAATAAACTTCTGGGCGCGTCTTCGCGACGGAGACCGAATGAATACAGTGCTCACCGGCTTCTTTAACAATGCTAGTGAGAACAGAGGAGCAGGGTTTTATAACAACCTCTTCGATGCGCACCCGCCGTTTCAGATCGATGGAAATTTCGGCCTGACTGCGGGGATAACCGAGGCCTTGTTGCAAAGCCACCGTCGCGATGCGCAGGGGAACTTCATTCTCGATTTTCTACCCGCATTACCGTCGGCTTGGCCCAACGGCTCGATCTCAGGCATACGCGCCCGAGGCGGCTTTGAGGTCTCGATGGATTGGGCTGACGGTCAAGTGAAACGCGCAGAAGTGAAGTCCCTCCAGGGCAACCCTCTGATCGTGCAGACTGATACCGGCGCCAGAATACTTTATCAAACAACCGAAGCTGGAAAGATTTATTCCCTAGGCGCAAAGGCACAAAAATAACCAAAGAACTACATTAAAAACTTCCATGAAACTTTTTATTAAAACTACTTTTATCGCTCTAACGGGCCTATCTCAGGTTTCCCAAATTCCTGCTCAGGAAACCTTACCTGCGCTGGCAGATGGTAAGGCCCCGCAGAACTCTGAGCAGCTCTATAATCAGGTGAAACCACTGAGCCCAGAAGAGAGCATGAAGACAATTCAGGTGCCAAAAGGCTACAAGCTGCAACTGGTAGCATCTGAGCCGATGATCAAGGAACCAGTCGACTGTGTCTGGGATGCCAATGGTGATCTCTACGTCATCGAAATGACAACTTACATGCAAGATGCCGATGGCACTGGTCAGTCAGAGAAGAAGAGCAGAGTCATCAAACTGCAAGATACTAACGGCGATGGCAAGATGGATAAATCCACTGCATTTATTGATGGTCTATACCTACCACGCATGATCTTACCCTTGGATGACCGGATACTCCTCTGCGAGACCGACACGCTGGATATCTACGCCTACCGCGACACCACAGGTGACGGCAAAGCTGATGAAAAAGTATTATTCTACAAAGGCGGCCCTAGAGACGAGAATCTTGAGCACCAACCTAGTGGTCTTATCTGGAATATTGATAACTGGATTTACATGACTAAAAGTAGCACCAGGCTAAGAATTCTAGATGGCAAACTAGTCGTCCGCAATGGCCAACATATCAATGCTCAATGGGGTTTAAATCACGATGATGATGGCCATCTTTCTGGTGGTTTTTCTGGTGCAGAAAAAAGTTTTGAGTTCTTTCAGACTCCACCAGTTTATGGCCTGGCTAAGTTTCCTGATGAATTAGAAAAAGACTTCAACGTCGTCTGGCCAATAGATAATATCCCGGATTCTCAAGGAGGTGCACGACGTTTCAGAGCTGACAACACTCTCAATCACGTCACGGCCGCCTGTGGTCACGGTGTGTATCGCGGTGATTTGATGCCAGAGTTTTATGGTAATTATGTATTGGCAGAGCCAGTAGGTCGCCTCATCAGAATGGCAAAGGTCGATACCTCACTTGGCTTCCGTCAAATGCGTAACGTCTTTCCCAATTCTGAATTCATACGTTCTACCGATGCTAATTTTCGCCCAATCAATCTAAAGACTGGCCCCGATGGAGCCCTTTATGTTGTTGATATGTATCGCGGCATTATTCAAGAGAGTAACTGGACGAAAAAAGGATCATACATTCGTGGCATTATTGACCAATATGGCCTCGCAAAGAACAAGCAAATGGGACGTATTTATCGCTTAGTTCCAGATAACTATTCAGCAACGTTCAAGAAACCTGAAATGCTCAAAAAAAGCTCAAAGGAGATCATAGCTTACCTTGGTCATACAAATGGCTGGATGAGAAGTACTGCGAGGAAAACTCTTATCTTACGCAATGATAAAAGCATCGTCCCGGATCTCAAGTCAGCGCTAGAACAGTCTAACCAATCACAAGAAAAGATAGAGCTGCTCTGGACCCTCGAAGGTCTTCAAGCCCTCGATCTTCAATTCGTGCTGCCGCTCATACAATCTGCGGATGAAAGAGTAGCAGCTCACGCACTCAGAGTATCGGATCCTTGGCTGCAGGCCGGTGATAAGACGCTTCTGCAACAATATGAAACTATTCTAACAGGGCCTGCTGCTTCAGCTCTGCTCACTCAGGCATTCTTAAGCATGAAGAAGTTTGGGCCGAGTGAACTCTCTGGGCCCTATCTAGCCAAACTCAGCGAGAAGCATCAAACGCATGCGGTCCTCAAACACCACATCGCTCAAGCAGCACGCGAGAGAGAAGCCTCCCGAAAACGCTCAGAGATGAGGAGTGCCCTCAAAGGTAAAGGTCCGATCTTTAATAAGATGATGGATGCAGGCGAAACGCATTACAAAAGTCTCTGCTTTGCCTGTCACGGTGCAAACGGTGAAGGCACTCCAATGGGAGGGACAGATACTACTCTAGCCCCCCCCTTGAAAGGTTCTAAAAGAGTGCTGGGAGATAAGTCTAAGCTGATAAAAATAACTCTGCATGGTCTGGCTGGCCCGGTGGATGGTAAAACCTACCCTGGCGCCATGGAATCTCTAGCTTCTCATGATGATAAATACATAACAGAAGTGCTGACCTATATTCGTAATTCCTGGGGGAATTCAGCCCAATTGATTGGAGAGAAAGACGTGAATAGAATACGTAGGAGTCATAAAAGACGCAAGACCCCCTGGACACTTGTAGAATTAAATAAACAGTAGCAACGTCATATCGCTGTAATATCCTGCTCTGCCTAGACACATAAAAAGAAAATAAAGAACTTCAAAAAATGATAACAAAAACGATTAAGATAGCATCTGTATTGGCTGTCGGCCTGACCTTGTCAGCATCAGCCGATGACACATCAAGAACCTACGAACTCTGGGAACTCGAACCCGCCCCTAACAACGGCAGAAGCAATTGGGAGGCGACCAAGGACAGTAAAAGGCCGAGGTCCTATGACAAGGACTGGGAAAGATGGTCTTACCCCATTGGCAATGGCTATACTGGAGTTTCTATCTTCGGGCGGACGGATACCGAGCGTGTTCAGATCACGGATAAAACGCTTCATAACAAGGGGATATACGGCAAAGGAGGCCTCACCAGCTTCGCCGAGCTCTTTCTCGATTTTAACCAGGACGAGGTGAAGAACTACCGCCGCTCGCTCAACCTGAACGACGCCATCGCCCACGTCTCCTACGAGAAAGAAGGGGTGCGCTATCAACGGGAGTATCTTGCTTCTTACCCGGACAATGTGATCGCCATCCGCCTTACTGCTGATCAGAAAGGGGCGCTCTCCTTTACCGTGCGTCCAGAGATCCCCTATCTTGCGCTGAAGCAGCGCAATGGCAAGATCACGGCAGCGGAAAATCTTCTCACCCTCAAGGGATCCATGCCTTTGTTTAGTTGCAATTTTGAGGGCCAGATCAAAGTGCTCAACGAAGGTGGCTCACTGAGCGCCGATGCGAAGAACGGAACCGTTAGGGTCAACAAGGCCGACGCGGTGACACTGCTGATTACAAGCGGAACCAACTACCGCCTCAGTGCTAAGACCTTCAGCAATGCCGGTGCCAAAAAACTCAACCCGAATGAGTTTCCGCACGAGGCTGTTGCTACCCGGATGCAAGCAGCTCAAGACTTAGGTTATGCCGAGCTTAAAAAGAGACACCTCAGTGATTATCAAAATCTCTTTGGCCGTGTCTCGGTGAACCTGAACTCAAAACCAACAAGTGACCCGACCCACATCCTTCTCGAGAAATATCAAAAGGGAAAAATGGACAACTGGCTTGAGGAACTCATGTTCCAGTACGGCCGCTACCTACTGATTTCGAGCTCACGAGAGAAAAGCCTGCCCGCCAACCTGCAGGGAGCATGGAGCCAGGATTATTACACGCCGTGGAGCGGAGGATTCTGGCATAACATCAATGTGCAAATGAATTACTGGGGCTCGATGAGCACCAACCTGGCCGAGTGCTTTGAGGCCTACATCGCCTTTTTTGAGGCCTATCTACCAGTGGCGAAACAGCATGCTACCGACTACGTGCGCAAGCACAATCCCAAGCAGCTCAAGGAAGGGGAGGATAATGGCTGGATCATTGGCACGGGCGCGAATGCCTACCACATCCCCGGGGCCAGTGGCGGGCATTCAGGCCCCGGTACCGGTGGCTTCACCGCCAAACTGCTGATGGATTATTACCAGTTTACCCAGGATCAAAAATATCTCGAAGAAGTCGCCTACCCCGCGATGCTTTCCTTGAGTAAATTCTACTCCAAGGTCCTGAAGCCGCATGGAGATCTACTGCTCGTCGAGCCGTCCGCCTCCCCGGAGCAGACTTCTAACGCCGAGCAAGTGAAGGGAATGCCCGGCCACATTCAGGGAAAAAACTACATCACCGCCGGCTGCACCTTCGACCAGGGCTTTGTCTGGGAGAGCTATGCTGACACCTTGGCAATGGCCGATGAACTAGGCAGCAAAGACCCCTTCCTCGACACTATCCGTGAGCAGATCACCAAGCTTGATCCGGTCCTCGTCGGTGCCAGTGGTCAGATCAAAGAATACCGCGAGGAAAACAACTACAGTGACATCGGTCAGGAAAGACACCGCCACATCTCCCATCTCTGCCCCCTGTTCCCGGGTACCTTGATCAAGTCCGACCAGCCAGACTGGATGCAAGCAGCGAGCAAGACACTCGACCTGCGCGGCAACAGGACCACTGGATGGGCACTGGCACACCGCATGAACTGCCGCGCCCGCCTTGGCGAGGGTGATGAGGCACTCAAGGCATACCAGACCTTCATCCGTGAGCGCACCGCGACCAACCTCTGGACACTACACCCTCCCTTCCAGATCGACGGCAGCCTGGGGAGCATGGCCGGTGTCGCCGAGATGCTGCTGCAAAGCCATGAAGGCACCATCAACATTCTGCCTGCGCTGCCGAAGTCATGGAGCACGGGACACTTTGATGGCCTGGTTGCCCGCGGCAACTTTGTGGTCTCGGCGAAATGGCAGGATGGCAAAGCCACAGAAGCATCCATCTTATCCAGAAAAGGCGGCGACTGTGCTCTGAGCTACCCCGCTGTAGAGAACGCAACGATCACGGACAGCAAGGGCAACGCGGTCGAGACCCGTGCCGGGAAAAATCAAATCCACTTTGGCACCAAAGCTGGTGAAACATATACCCTCGTGTTCTAGCAAGAGCCATAGGAAAACATGGTGCTCTGGAAAAGCGATTTTCTATCCATTTAATTAGGCACCAGAACGACGTTCTGCCGCTGCTTTGGATTTTCGCCATCTGCTGCTGAAATTATGTGTGAACGACTCTCAAAGCCGTCGGCATCCACTTCGATGCGGCCGCCCGATTTAGGTAACAATAGGCTGACGGAGCCCGTCCTCTCCCCGACGACTTGGTTAAACCACATTCGCTTCCACTTGTTGCCTTCGCGCCAAACCCGCTTGGAATCCACGAGGAAATTATCGGCGTCAAAGGCACGCACCCACAATGCCTTATCGGAATCGGTGGAAATGTTGCGTTCCGATGCTCCTTGTTCATTGATGAAGTTGATGGTCAGCAATTGCGTTTCCTCTGGTATCGCCTGAGGAAGTTGAATCCGAATCTGGTGCGGGCCAGCCGGGCGAAGATCATGCTCTTCTTCAGTTAGGCCGTCTCCCCAATCTCGACTTATCATCAGAGTAATGGTCTCTGCCGGCATGCCATATATATATAGCTTTCCATTGGCGTCGGCAGAGGCTCGGGTTCTACCTGAATTGCCGGTCCAAATCCATAAAGATTCACCACCTTGGTTGTTAACTGCAATTTCGACGCCCGCCGCGGCTTTGCCTCGCACATCCACAACTTCCACATCCACGCGCCGCTCTTCCAACAGTGAAAAATTGACCTCATATTCGCCGGCCAGGTAGTCAACCGCTTCTGACTTCGCCTTGGCATAGCCTTCATGGTCACAAGCCAACATATAGGAGGTCGCCTCAATTAAATTTTTGGATTCAAAGTAGCCATTCTCATTGCTCAAAACCTCCTCCACGCTATGAATAGTATAGCCCGAAAGCGTTCGCTCAACTTGGCCTATATCAACCTTCACCCCTTTGAGAGGTTCACCAGAAACTCGATCTGTGACTCGACCACGTATTGTCACCACCGAGCCATGAAATTCACCAGCTTGCAAAATCACAGCCTCTGCGCCTGCCTGCGCTTTGACCAAAGCTGCAGGCTTAGATACATAATTAAACCAAAGACCGTCGGGCTCATACGTAAGTAGATACTCCCCTTGAGGGAGGTGGTCAAAACGGAAACGCCCCTCGTCATCGCTCTTCAACCACTCGAGAGCTCCATACTCCCGCGGATCGTCAGTCCGCGGCCTGATATATCCGAACAAGGTCCTCACCCTCGAGGAGTTATCTGCGATCTCGATATTTGGTCCACGCCTTAGTCGAATATTTCCGTTCGGGATTGGCTTGCCCTTTGCATCGACAAGCGATCCTTGAATGCTGAATGCCCTTTTTACCTTAAGTTCAATCAGCTTATCGGACTGCTTAAAATCCAATTCAACATGGTTTGGAGCGTAACCTTCTTTCCATGCCACACAAAGATGAGGATGCAAGTATGTTTCTTCGACCGGCCCCAAGCGAAATTTACCGTCCGGTCCACTGGTTGCCTCCGCATTGCTCGGCGCAGCGTATATCTTGGCCCCGGCTAAGGGTTGCCCTTCCGGGGTTCGGATGATTCCTTGAAAATAATCGCCCTTCTCTTTCTTCAATTCAAATGGCAAAATGATAGGAGATTGATCGGGCCTGGCTGTGACTGACTTGGAAAGTGTGTAGCCGTCTTTCCATCCTTCTATTTCGTATTCCGCCTTCCCCTTGGGCATCAACAGTTGGAACGCGCCTTTTTCATCCGAGACCGTTGTCCTTCGCCAGATTGACTCGACCATCACTCCCCGAACTGCGCTGTTTCGTATGCTCCCGAAATGATGCGTTAGCCTGACGACGATCTTGACCTCGGTTAAAGGCGCGCCGTCAAAAATGGTTTCACCGAACAAATTAATGGTCGGAAACACCTCAAGGACTTGCTCCGAAATTTCACTGGGTGCCTCGGATAACAAAACAAGGGCCTCCTTGGCCAGATAGCCTTCTGCCTGGGGGACCAAGCGATATTCGTCTGAACCGACCTCAGCAATGAACTTCCCAGCCGCGTCGCAAGAGACTTCAAATATGGGTTTCTGGGTCTCCAATCTCTGACCCCTTAGAAACACCTGCACCACGGCACCAGGGATGCCTTTGCCATCCACGACGATCTGACCTCGCACCACTCTGAGGTCTTCACCATTGTCGGCGACTTTACCAAAATAGGTGAATCCTGCGAAAATCACGGAGGCAGCGACCAGTAACATTATGAGTTTTTTCATTAATACTTCTTTGTGTTGTTGTTTGTTTTGAGGGAAAAGTGGAAAGATAACCTCTCTTATCCATTCAATTAGAGATAGATATTATGTATTGCGTATTGCGTATTATGTATTGCGCAATACCGTACATATGGCGTGATTCTTCGTCAAGAACTATTTTTTGAAGGCTGAACATCAGCAATTTTTAAGGCATGGTGATGAGTCAACCTATACGAGAAGAGATGTTGCCGCGTCTGGGGCAACGCTACCGGTCATGGTTCAAATCGGGCCGTTCGAAGATGCTCGATAAATTCTGCGAACAGTTTCGATATTTCAGGCTCTAAAGATGTTTATTTGAGTGCCTCTACAACAACACGTGCGGCCAATACGGCTGGTGAGGATGGAGTCAGATTGAATTGGGAGCTTAACGGCACGTTCCAAGCAAAAAATTATACCGATGGGAGCGGCTCCACCATCAATTTTGATAACTCATTCGACGTGGATGCAGGCTCAGTCACACTCTATCTCTATCGTGCCTCAGACAATGAATTCGCTGCCGCCTTTGATGATGGCAGTGGCTTCACCTGGCTCAACACCACCGGTGGCACAGAGAGACAGGACTTCACTGCCGGTGACACAGGCAACGGAGCTTTATATATCGGAGTAGAGACCTATAATTTATCAACACGCAACTTCGACAATCTCACCCTTGCAGTTCCCGAGCCGTCCTCCACAGCATTGCTCGGCCTCGGGGGACTCGCCTTCTGCATGCGCCGCAAGCGATAAACGCATGCTAAGCACCTGGCCGAACATTATCTTCGAGTCGACTCAAAATTCCAAAAGCCTCCGAGCCTCAGCTCGGGGGCTTTTTTATGTTCGGTGTAAGAATGCAAATCATCGGGTCGTAAATAAATATCGATGTCCGCCGGCAAAATTCAAGCCCCCCTCGGCTGACATGAGGTGGTTTAATGTAAACGATAACGTCGCAAATGAACAATTCACCTCAATGAGCCATGTGCTAACATTTGTTTGCTATTTATGAAAAGATTTCAAACATACAGCATCTCTACCGTCATTCTAACCAGTCTGCTGCTTCCCACGCTCTCGTTAGCACAAAATGGCGACAAAAAAGAAAAAAACAAGGATCTGCTCAGCTCCACCAACTGGCGCAAGTGGGCCCCCAATCCCGCTCCCTTTCTGACTCCTGATGAAACCGCCAAGGGCTTTAAGGTGGCACCGGGTTTCCGGGTCGAACTGGTTGCTGAATCACCGATGATCAAGGACCCGGTGTTTGCCGAGTTTGATCTCGAGGGGCGGCTCTGGGTGTGCGAGTTCCAGTCCTACATGATGAATGCTGCCGGCACCGGTGAGCATGATCCCATCAGCCGCGTTCAGGTGCTCGAAGACACCGATGGTGACGGCCGCATGGACAAGGCAACCACATTCCTCGACAAGGTTGTCAACCCACGCAGTGTTTCGATTGTTAAGGGTGGCGCTCTGGTATCGATGGGCAATGGCAAGCTGATCTTTGCCGAGGATACGGACGGAGATCTGGTTGCGGACAAACGCACCCCACTAATTGATTTTGCCACCGCGGCACCAAACAACATCGAACACGCGGAGAACGGGTTGCACTTCGCCATTGATAACTGGATGTATAACTCCAAGTCCCAGCGCCGTCTTCAGTGGCGTGGCGGCCAAATCATCGAAGGGGACACCAAGCCTCGCGGCCAGTGGGGCATGGGTTCGGATGCTCACGGACGACTCTATTACAACTCTAATAGCGTCTGGTTTCAATCTGACTCTGAGATTTATGACCAACAGTATGCTAAAGTAGGGGCCCCGACGAACGAGGTCTTCGCCATCAGAACCAACACCGCAGTCAACCGCGGCTACCAACCAGGCATGATCCTGAATGACGGTCGTATCAAACGCGTCGACGCCTGCAGTGGACTGGCCGTGCATAGTGATGGCGCTTATGGCGAAGAATGGCAGGGAACAATCTTCGGATTCAGCCCGGCATCCAACACCGTCGGTGCGTTCAAGCCGAATGCACCTATGCCCGCCACATCCAAATACAAGCACTTGGTTTACTCGGATGAAACATGGACCAAGCGCGAGTTCCTCGCCAGCACCGATGAGCGCTTCCGCCCGGTCAACGGGTCTTTTGGTCCTGACGGCTGCCTCTACATTGTTGATATGAACCGAGGCATCATTCAGGACAAGTTGTTCCTGACATCTTACCTACGCCGCCAGTCGGAGGAGCGCGAGCTCGACAAGCACATCGGCAAGGGACGCATCTGGCGCGTGGTGCCCGAGGATCACCAGCCAGTGGCAGCACCTCAGGGACTTATTGAGGGGCTCTCTCATCCATACCTTTGGTGGCGGCTCCATTCTCAAAAGCGCATCGTCGAAGAGCAGCACACCGACCTCGTCGCTGACTTGGTCAAACTGGCGAGCGAAGGCAGCCCGAAGGCAAAGCCACACGCCATGTGGGCCTTGGCAGGGCTCGACTCACTCGACGGGGACATCATTAGCAGCAACCTTGCAGACGAAGATTGGTTTGTCAAAATGACGGCCCTGCGCCTCGCAGGTGAAGCAGCAGGCAGCGACGCCACCTTCCCTACTGAGCTTAAAGCTAGTGCTGAAAAGCTCAGCAAGAGCAATGTCTCCGTGCTAGCCAACTACGCAAAAACTCTCATCACCAAGGGTTACCCAAACCGCAGCAGCGGGGTCTATAAAGACAAAGTCGCAACGTGGGTTAAAAAAGACAGTGCCTTGAAAAAATCCTACACTGAGGGGCAAAAAACCTACGGCCAATTCTGCGCCGCCTGCCACCAGCCTGATGGCAACGGCATGGCCAACATTGCTCCAACCCTCGTCAAGAGCGACTGGGTCACTGGTGAGTCTGGCACTCTGATTGGCGTAGCCGTGCACGGTCTCTCCGGCCCCATCCACATCAATGGTAAACTCGCCAAGAATATTCCCCCAGTGATGCCAGGGCACGGTTTCCTTAAGGACCAGCAACTCGCCGACGCTCTCACCTACGTGCGTAACGCCTGGGGCAACAAGGCGGATGCTATCTCTGCTGATCAGGTCAAAACTTACCGTGAAAAAAATGCCGACCGAGCGGCCCCATGGACCGAGGCGGAATTGCGCGGCAAGTCTCAAACAGCCGCAACGCCCTCCACGGAAAACGCCACCGACCTCATTGCCTCTGGCGATTTCTCCGCATGGACCACCGTCAAAGGCGGGCCAGTGGATAAAGGCTGGAAGATCGAGGACGGTATTATTCACCGGCATTCCAAAGGTGGCGACATCATCACCAAAGAATCATATAAAGACTTCGAGCTCAGCTTTGAGTGGAAAATTTCTAAGGCCGGCAACAGCGGAGTCAAATACCGCACCAAGGGTAGCCTCGGTCTGGAGTACCAGGTGCTCGATGACATTGATCACCGTGACCGCAAAATCGACAATCACCGCGCTGCCTCCATGTATGAGATCATTGCCGCTCCTGATGACAAACCGCTCAAACCGGTGGGCGAGTGGAACCATGGGCGCATTGTAGCCAAGGGTAACCACATCGAGCACTGGCTTAATGGCGTGAAAGTTGTTGAGATCGAGTACGGCAGTGAGAACTGGAAAACTCGATTCAATAAGAGCAAATACAGTAAGCGCCACTATAAGAATAAGAACGAGGGCTTCGGCAGCTGGGAGGGCCCAATTCTGCTCCAGGATCACCAAGACCCGGCATGGTTCCGTAATCTGAAAATTAAACGACTCTGAGCATTAGGTCTCTGCATACATTCGCCCTGTGCTTCACGGTCTTGGCCTCAACAGCCACCGCTGAAGTCCACCAGACCAACGGGATTAAAATCGGTGAGGTGGATCAAACCTCCGCCCTCATCTGGACCCGCCTGACCGAAAATGCCCAACCAAACCATAACGGTGCGGACTTCATCCGGCCAGCCAAGCGGGATAAAAAAAACCGTGGGCCTCTCAGCATGGCAGAGCAGCTGCCCGAGGGTAAAACACTTGCCGACATGCGGGGAGCCGTGCCCGGGGCTGCGGGAAGCGTGCGTATCTCATGGGCAGATACCAAAGGGCAGAAAACATTCACCGAATGGATCTCTGTTAACCCCGACAAGGATCACACCCTGCAGCACCGCATCAATGACCTGAAGCCGGGCAGCTCCTACACCCTCACCGTGGAGAGCCTGGACAGTGACGGCCAGGCCGGGCAACGCGTCCGAGGCAAATTCCGCACCGCTCCTGCCGCGGCCCAAGAGGCTCCTGTTTCCTTGGTGGTGGTTGCCTGCCAGGAATACTCACGCCGGGATAGCCCACAAGGACATAAGATTTACCCCAGCATGCTACGCCTTGACCCGGACTTCTTTGTCCACACCGGTGACATAGAGTATTACGACAAGCCAGACCCCTTTGCGACCAACCGAGAACTCGCCCGCTTCAAATGGAACCGCCTCTATGGCCTGCCCAAACTCTCCGAGTTTCACAGCCAGGTCTCAAGCTACTTCATCAAGGACGATCACGACACCACCATGAACGATGCCTGGCCGGGAATGAGCTACGGTGAACTCACCTGGCAGCAAGGCCTCGATCTTTTCCGCGAGCAGTTCCCCATCAAAAAAGACAACTACCGCACGATTCGCTGGGGCAAGGACCTGCAGATCTGGCTGGTGGAAGGACGAGACTTCCGCAGCCCCAACACCATGCCCGACGGCCCGGAAAAAAGCATCTGGGGCAAGGAGCAGAAAGAGTGGTTCTTCCGCACTTTCAGGGAGTCCGACGCCACCTTCCGCCTGCTGATCTCCCCCACCCCTCTCGTCGGTCCTGACCGTGGCGGCAAAGGTGACAACCACGCCAATAAAGCTTTCACCCACGAAGGAGACGAGATTCGCAAGTTCATTGCCTCCCAGAAAAACGCCTACATCGTCTGTGGTGACCGTCACTGGCAGTATGTTGCCATCGATGCAAAAACCGGCGTCAAGGAGTTCTCCTGCGGCGCCACCTCGGACAAGCACGCCGGAGGCTGGAAAGAAGGCAATATCCAGCCGGAGCACCAATACCTCAAGGTCAAAGGAGGCTTCCTGGGCATTACTGTCAGCCGGGACAAAGGTAATCCCACTTTAAAAGCCACCCACTACAGCGTGGATGGCAAGGTATACAATGTGGACACCAACCCAGCTGACAAAGAGTAACCTGATGATGGAAATTTATTGATGTTTTCCATGCCTCAAGAACGTATGGTAAAGCTCAATATGAAATTCAAAATCATTCAACGTAGTGCTCTGTGTTGTGCAGCCTTGTTCATCCTGTCAAATCCTGCCAGTGCTGAGAAACCAGAGCAGCAAGCAGGCTACGACAAATCCAAGGACATTGGCATAGAAGCCCCCGAGGGCGCGGATGTGCCATTTGACGGCAGCATCGAGTCCGTTAAAGAGCATTGGGCAATGTGGCCCAAGCAGGACATGAACATCACCTGGAAAGTGGTCAAAAGCCCGACGGATGATGGTATGACCCTCATGACAGATGGCGGCAAGAGATGGGGCACACATGATCTGGTTACCAAGAAGAATTATCATGATTTTGAAGGGCATGTAGAGTTTGTCATGATGGGTAGCCGTGGAGACGGCAAGGCCGAAGGGTATAGCAACAGTGGCGTTTACCTGCAGAATCGCCATGAGCTTCAGATCGAATCCCCGAAGGGCAAAAACGCGGCTGACCCCTACAACTGGAGGATCGGCCCCCATGGGATCGCAGCCGTCTGTATGGAGCACGTGCCCAAGGGCAATGCCTGGCGCCCCAATGGCCAGTGGCATGCCTTCCACTTCCTCTTCAAAGCGGCCGAGTGGGATGGCGATAAGCTCAAGCAACCCGGACGTCTCACCCTCTGGTGGAATGGTATCAAAGTGCACGACAATGTGCCCGTCAAACACGCCAATGGCGGAGTGAAAAATGGCCCCACCGATCAGCCCCTCAAGCTGCAAGAGCACGGGCAGGATGTTCGCTTTCGAAATATTTGGATCAGAGAAATCAAGTAAGGCAGGGTCCCGTATCGTCAAAACTGATGACTAGCCAATAAACGTAAATTGGCTATGTTAATTTCTGCGCATAGCATGCGGTCGTAGGGCTAAGTGTCATGGCTATCATGACTTTGGTCTACTTTTTTCCGGTGGAAGACTGAATTCAAAATCAACGTATAGATCGGTGCAGAATAAAAACGATGCACCACAATATCATGCTAAAAAAATCAACCATTACCCCGTCTGCTCTTATTGCTCTCTTGCTTGGCACCAGCCTTTCTGGCTTGGCCCAGCAAAACAGCCTGACTCCATATACCTCGGCAAACCAGGTCCCTCAAAATGCCATTGATCTATGGGCTAGCTATGATTCCACGGCCGAGCCTCTTGATGTCAAGGTTCACCAAGAGTGGAAAAAAGAGGGTGTTGTCTCACGCTTGATCACGTTCAAAGTCGGCACCTTCAAGGGCACGGACTCTCGTATCGCAGCCTATTACTGCTTCCCAGAGAACGGCAAAAAGAATCCCGCTTTTGTCTGGAGTCACGGCGGCGGCCAGCGTGCCGACCGCAACCGCGGCCACTATTTTGCCACCCAGGGATTTGCCACCGTAGATATCAACTGGCTGGGGCGCCCGCTTGAAGGAGCCAAAGAAGGGCTCACCGACTGGGGAAAAATCGACCCGACTCAGGGACCTAACTTCTATGCCAAAGCCCTACGTAAACAATTCAAGAGCAGCTTCCACCCCGACGAGCATTCGGTAGATCCAATCATGAGCCCGCGTAACTCAAACTGGTTCATGCTCTCTCTCGCAGGGCGCCGCGCGCTCACTTTCCTCGAACAACAACCCGAAGTGGATGCCTCCAAGCTCGGATTCACTGGCTTCTCCATGGGAGGCACGATCACCTCGATGACTTCCATTGACTCACGACTCAAAGCCGTCGCCCCCTATGTTGGAGGCACTGCCAATTTGCATGAGAATTACCCCGGCATGAATAGCGGTGGAGTGATCCGCAATATCGGAGACCTCGAGCTCTACAAGAACACCATCGATCCGGGTGCTTACTGGAAGCATGTCACTATTCCCGTGATGTTCATCACCTCCTCTAACGACTTCCACTCTACCCTGGATCGTATTTATCAATCCATGGAGCTGCTGCCACATGACAATTGGCGCGTCACCGGCAACATGCACGCCAACCACGGCCCGGGACCTGAGCAGTGGGTCATGCTCAACCACTGGTTCAAGCAATACCTCGCTGGTGAAGAGCAAAATATACCTGCCACGCCGCCCTCCACTTTCAAGATTGATAATAACACCGCTCACTTCAGCGTTACCCCGGCACAGCAGGATAGGCTCAAAGAAGTTGAGATCTACTACAGCTACCACCCCAACGCGATCACCCGCTTCTGGAAAAAAGCCACGGCAAGTAAAGACGAGGGCACGTGGAAAACCAACATACCAGTTCACCCCAAGCTACCGCTCTACACCTTCGCCCTCTGCCGCTACAACCTCTCAGAGGAGCAGCTGCTGGAAAGAGGAACCACCAAGACCTTTGCGCTGAACTCTTATGAATATAGCCACATCCCCAAGGACATCGACCTCGCCGCCTTCGACAGCCTGGCAAAATCGAGACTTGTTGATGATTTCGCAGACGGCATGGGCAACTGGAGTAGCCGGGATGGAGGAAATTTCAAAACCTACAAGTTCCAAGATCCCGAGCTAAACACTACACCAGGCAGCAAACTTGCCATTACGCTAAATCTTCAAGAAGGGCAGGACCTTTTACTTGGTCTAGGTATTGATAGTAAATTCAACGGCCACGGTAAAGACTTGGGCCACTTTAACTACGGAACCAAAGTCAGCGGCAAGGGGCCACAGACTATCCTGCTTGAGGTCAAGGACTTCAAAAGCAAGAACGACAAAACACTGGAATGGTCAAAAATATCCACCATCAGTATCACCCTCACCGATGCCAATACCAAGCAACGAATCAAACTCGCTACTCCCGAAGGAGCTCACATTCTGAAACGTATCGAACTCGTCAAATAACAACATATTAATACACCGTGAAACGACACCTCGCCACCATTCTACTCGCCACTCTGGCGACTGCTTCCGCCGCCCCTCCATCAATCGAGCGCGGCCAGGCTCTCTACCAACAAATATGCATGACCTGCCACGGCCCGCATATGGAAGGTGGTATTGGTCCGGCCCTCGCGGACCCGTTCTGGAAGCATGGTGACAGCCCAGAGGCGATCAACCGGGCAATCACTAAAGGCATTGCAGGCACTGAAATGGCAGCCTTTGAAGCCATCTACCCTGCTGAAGACCGCCAGGCGATCACTGATTATATTCTCTCAAAACAAGAGGGTGTTCGTGAAATGGTTCGTTACATCTACCCCAAAGATCATTTTAAGGGAAAGCGCCTCGTCCCCGAACTCTTCAAAACTATTGAGTCCACCTCATCAACACCCCTGCCTGAAAACTGGCTCTACGTGAAACAAAATCTCGAGGGCGTTGTCCGCGTCACTGCCAAAGCCTACATCCAAAAGCCAGGCTCCTACCGCTTCGACATCCGTAGGGTCGGTCGCACAGCCATCTATTTCGAGGGCAAGGAAATTCATTACTCCGATGAAAAGGCTCCCAAGGAAGAAGATATCAACGAAAAGCTCGAGCTCGAAGCAGGCACCTACAGCTTTGAAATTTTCCACGAAGAGAAGAGAGCACACAGCTATAAATTCTACGGTAACTTAGTGGGTCCAGCTGGAGCGCGCTACATTCTCTCTGGTCGCGGCCTACAAGGGAGCACTCCTAAGGTCATTGTAGCTGGTCCCAATGCAAAAATTGAGCGCAAGTGGATCAAAGACCTGCCACCACGTGCCCTCCTCTGCCTATTACCCAATAAGGTCATCGTCGCCTACAACACGGTTGATGGTACTATCCTCGATGCATGGCATAGCGCGGAGATTAACCAAACCCCATCGCTAACCGATCGCAGTGCACGTCCTTCCGAAATCGACGGCAAACCAATTCCTAAAAGTGCACGCCCTGCCGTAGAGGGTGAAAATATCGAATTTATCGCTTACGAAGTAGATCAAGGTAATGCCCTGATCCACTCCATCATCGATGGTAAGCCTACGACCCTCAGCATCGCCCCAGAGGGGGACAACTCTTTCAGCATCACAACCAAGTAAAATACTCACCATGAAAGCTCTTCTCTTTTCCATCGCTAGCTTCGTCTTAGCTAGCTCGCTCACAGCCCAGATCCCCAACCACATACCGAAGGGCTACAAACTCGAGACCGTGCCCCTTCCCCGAGGGGCTGTCACCATTCTCGGTATCTGCCACAAACCCGATGGCACGATTGCTGCAGCCTCATGGGAGGGTGAAGTATGGGAATATAAAAACGGTAGCTGGAGCCTGTTTGCAACCGGGTTAATGGAACCTAACGGGATCTACTACGATGAAAAGGAAGACGCATACTACGTTGCCCAAAAACCGGAGCTAACCCGCCTCGTTGACACGAACAAAGATGGCAAGTGTGATCGCTACGAGTGTGTCACCGATGAATTTGGTGCCTCTGGTGAATACCATGAGTACCACTACGGGCCTGTAGCCGATTCGCTGGGCCGCAAGTATGGCTCCCTCAACCTCGCCGCCCGTGGCCCATTCATCGTGCCCGATGGCAAAGAAGGTGTTGCCGGCAACATGTCCTACAATGCGCCATGGCGTGGCTGGGTTTACCGCTCCGATCGTGACGGCCACTTCCAGCCACTCGCCAGCGGCCTACGCTCGCCCTGCGGCATAGGTGTGAGCCCTGAGGATCAACTGTTCATCACCGACAACCAAGGTGACTGGGTGGCAGACTCTTGCCTCTACCACATCCGCGAGGGCAACTTCTACGGCCACCCCGCCTCACTCCCTGCACGGCCTGACTTTACCAAGGAGAAAGTGCTCTCCATGAAGGCTGCGGACTTTAGCAAGATCCGCACCCTGCCCGCTATCTGGTTTCCTCGCGAAGTGATCTGTAACTCTCCAGGCAGCCCGGTGTGGGACACGAGCGGTGGTAAATTCGGCCCATTTCAGGGGCAAATGTTCATCGGTGATCAGACTCAGTCCAATTACTTCCGCTGTGGGCTGGAGGAGGTAGATGGGGCCCTCCAGGGCTGGTGCATTGACTTCATCCGTGGAACCGCATCTGGCACAGTCAAGATGTCCTTTGATACCGAAGGCCGTCTCTGGTCTGCGCAGGTAGGACGTGGCTGGTTAAGTAAAGGCGGCAAAAGATCTGCTCTACAATACGCACAGTGGGATGGCAAGACCATGCCCTTCGAAATCCACAGCGCCTCGCTGACCCAGACCGGATTCGAAGTCACCTTCACCGAGCGCATTGGCAAAAAGATCACTCCCAAAGTAAGCAGCTGGCACTACAACTACTGGAGCACCTACGGCTCACCCAAAGTTGACGAGAAGGAACTTCCCGTCATTAACTACCAGCTCTCACCAGACCGCAAAACTATCACCTTTGATGTGCCACTCACCACGGGCAAGGTCTACGCTCTCAACTTCCTTGAGCAGAAAAATACAGACGGGGAGCTCATCGGGCAAAACACGATCTACTACACACTCAACAAAACCCTGCCCGCCAAACCAGCCAAGGCAGGACGCAAGTCCCCCATCGTGCTTACTGGTTCCGGCTGGCTGAGAAATGACAAGCAACGCCCGTTGCCCGTAGTCGTTGAGCCTCTGCCTACCGACCAGTGCCAGGCCACCCCGCCTGCGGGTGCCACCGTGCTCGATGCCAGCCAGTGGACGAACCCCGAGTGGAAATTCGATGCGGATGGCGTCATGCCGCGCAGCAAAGGGAACAACTCAACCAAGGAGAGCTACGGCTCGGCGCGCATCCATCTCGAGTTTCGTTTTGATCCCTCCGACGACCCTGAGTGGGCAGGCCAACTCTACGGCAACTCCGGAGTGTTCCTCATGTCCGGTTACGAAATGCAGGTGGTCAACACCTACCAGAACCCGACCTTTGCTGATGGCCATTGCGGGGCGATCTACGGACAGCACCCGCCACGTGTCAACGCCTGCCGCAAGCCGGGCGAGTGGCAGTCCTACGACATCCTCTACAAAGCGCCCGAGTTCAATGAAGACGGCAGCCTGAAAGAACCCATGCGTGTCACAGCATTTCACAACGGCGTGCTCATTCACAACGATGCCTGGGTTTACGCCGAGGTTGGTCGCGTCTATCAGAAACACGGCAAGCGCCCGTTGATGGTCCAGGACCACAAGGGCACTGGTGTCTCCTTCCGCAATCTCTGGATCGTTCCGGAAGTGGATTACGACAAAAAACTCAAGAGTTTCCTCAGCATCTACCCAGCTCTATAACTTAGCTGCACACCCGCTGACAAATCGCACGTAAGTGCCGGTCTGTCGTGCCGCAGCAACCGCCGAGGATTTTCACCCCGTGGGTTTTGTGGAGTGTGACCATGGCATCAGCCCACTGGTCAATATCATCCACGAGGGTTTCTCCCCTTTGTTCAAACTTAACGGGGAAGCTTATAAAATTTTGTATTTGCGCTTAAGGACATTAATGACGAGATACAATCTATATTTTATTTTGTAAAAAAGTGTATTTTTATTCCCTTGCTTAGTTACAGCTTGGCTATGAATTCTGTATGCTATTAATTTTTCATCCAAAAAATAAACTTTCGCCGTTGTTGTTGCTAATAATCCAATCCAACCATCATGCATGTATAGTTCGGCGGGGAAAGGTAACGCAGTAATTAATAAATCCCTATTAAATGCCGAACAACAACCTTGGAAACCTAATTTCTTAACATTGCTAAAAAAAGATGAAAAGGGAGAGATCCCTCCTCTATGACTAGAATCAAAATCAATGAGATTGTTGGTAATATGATAGCAGTCAGAAATGATATAATCATATTCTTCAAAATATGGCAGTGTCTTTGATATCTTATTAGACATCCAAATATCATCCTGATCAGATAGAAAAATCACATCCCCTTTTGCATGTTTTAATGCATTTTCAAAGTTTTTACATACAATTGCATGTACTGTTGATAATCTTCTATCTGCCCTATGGTGTAACAATACTAT
>Ga0206130_10003146_pt1 | contig 21994 bp, 24 predicted proteins | sample Helgoland_Spring_9_FD_148637 | JGI IMG/M metagenome (GOLD analysis project Ga0206130, IMG submission 148637) | Pelagic subsurface seawater microbial communities from Kabeltonne, Helgoland, North Sea - Helgoland_Spring_Bloom_20160512_1 | ecosystem: Environmental > Aquatic > Marine > Epipelagic ... | reverse complement strand
TGAACCTACGAGCGTGGGGAGGGGATATAGAAATGCAATTAGCAGCATGTTTGTTCAACTTAAGTATCACTATCATCAATGGTAACGGCAAAATTGTCAACGGTGTAAAGCCTGAAGAAGGTAACGTATTGCTTTACTACACTGGTAACAACCATTACGACTGGTTAAAACCAAAGGTACTTAGACGAAGTAGACGAAATCAACCTCCTCAAAATTATGGAGAAGAAATAGAAGAAGAATACAGCAGCGGTGAAGAAACGACACTTCCTTTACGCCATATGTTGAAAAGTAATATGTTATATGAAGAAAATGATGGAGAAGAAGGATCAGATGATGACGAGGGTTCTGAATTTGATGGGGAAGAGGAATCAGATGCAGAAAACGATGGGGAAGAGGAATCGGATGATGAGGAGGAAGAAGAAAAAGTAGATGAAAAAGGTCTAAATGACGAAACAAAGAAGCTGTTGGAAATTTCAGATGATGAGGAATCGGCTGATGAAGAAGAGGAGGAAGAGGATGACGACGAGGTGGGTGTGGCAAATCGTAGAACAGAAAGAAATGTAAATCGACAAAAAGATAAAAGTATGTTAACTGGTGATGCCTTAGATAAGGCAATAGAGGAGAATGAGGAAGGTGTAGACACGGCTAAACTTGATGCTCTAGATAAGAAACAGAAAGACAAAAGTAGGAAAAAGTCAAGGAATGATAAAGAGTTTGATTTCAAAAAAGCGTTGGAGCAGGAGGAGAATAGTGATGAAATGCAAAATTTTATTGACTCATTGAATTTCGCCGTTAAATCATTTGAAAAGAGGGGATTCAAAGTGAAGAAATTTCAACCTAATGCTATGAAGGAATTCATCGAAAATTATATTAGCTACAAACAAAATGAACCTGTAACAGCTTTTGAGGCAGAAAAAGCCCGTATTTACAAGAAAAAAGTTATGGAAATGCCACCTGCAACGATAAATGGTAAAGTATTAAATGCATTTGCTAAATACAAACGATTGCTTAAAGATGCCATACGAGAAAGAATGAAAAAAGTTGATGATGATTTGAAGATTGATGGTTATAATGACATGTTTAAAGATGATATATTTAATAATGACGAAACTAGTGATGCAGAAAACGATGATGTAAAGGCTGTATCAATTGGTGGTAAATTAGATAAGGATATTGACTACCATATAGACAATCATGTCACTATTTCTCATGTCATCAACGTTGGAAAACGTATAGAAGTACCTAACGATGACGATGGTATCGATACTCGCGTCCAAATCTGGCAGGGTAACCACGTGTTTACAACTGTGAAACAATTTTTAGAATCTGACTTAAAAACCTGTTACGATACAGTCGCAAGCGACTATATGAAAATAAATCAAGTGGTAGTTGTAAAAAACGATGCCTACGAAGAGGATTCTACCGATCTATCAAAGGTAAACAAGTATAAAGTTGAAGAAAAAAAGCAGCTTAAGAATACCCCAATACCAAAATATGAAAATTTTGGCATTTCTTGTTATGTTTGTCATGCTGAAACCGAATGGCCGGTTTATCCTTCAAAAGGTGTACAATGTAAATTTTGTGGGACTGACATTACCTTTACACGGTACTTTAAAATGGAAAAAGAATACCCACGCATCATACGATTGGGAAAGAGTGAAAATGCTGTTCTTCAACCTTCCATATATCCAGAAAAACGCTCCAATCGAAAATTAAAGAATTCTGCAAAAAATTTAAAAGACACGGATGATGATTTTTGGTGCCGAGATCAAAATATGATGTGGAATTATAGAAACGGATTTGATGCGATGTTAGCTGAACGAGATAGACTTCGTTTCATGTATAGTATGGCCACGGTAGAACATTATTTCAAACAACAGAAAACCCAACTAGTCAAATATAAATATAATGTTTTAAAAGATAAGAAGTTAGGTCCTACATTGGGAGAATTGCACATCCGTAGAAAAATTAATCCTACTGACATATATGCTTTGAATGAACGAAGCATAAAATGGAACAAATTGGTGTGGCCACAAACAGATAACAATTGGGCACCTTCATTAGGAGATTGTGAAGTAGTTGCAACAAATGAAGAAGTTGGAGAACAGTCAGAGATAGAGTTTGAATATTTGAGTGACGTAGAGAGTGAGTATAGTGATTATTCATAAATATTATTACAACTTAGTCTACAAAGAGGGCAACTAGTATTGCGTCTAAACCATTTTGCTATACAGTGCACGTGAAAACTGTGATTGCACGGTAGTGTCGTACGCACCACATTATCTTCTTCGTGACAAATGTTGCACTTTTCAATTTTGTATGGTTTTCCGTCTTTCTCCAACGGAGTTTCTACCACTAGGGTCTTATTATCTACATGAGCTATGTACAGGGTTTGATGAGAGTGAAGTTGTGGATAGAGGCTATGAATGCGCTGTTGTATGAGATGCTGGTACGGCTGGGCACCTTTGACAGTGCTTAACCATTTTGAAATGTCGTCTTCGATAATTTTCTTTTTTACAATATTTGGCAACCACAACTCCATAATATAATAAGTATACGCAAATTAAATACCTTATACTATTGATCCATCCTATAATTTTGATACTTACGAATCAACGGATCTTCATGATGTTGAAATACCCAACTCTTCGTAAAAATCGTTTGTAACCAATTCATATCTTTATTTACCTTAGGAATTTGTTCCCTGCATTTATCAAAATGATCTGCATATTGCTCAGAGCCAAATGTTAACGTGATGTAAGGAACTTCCTGATCCAATGAATATATACATTTAACAACACGTGCATACCCACAGTACAAGTACAGTGATTTTTCATTTGTATGCTTCTTTTTCAATGCGTAAGCATACACTTCATGCTTGAACCGTGACATAGGATTGGCACTTTCGTCCAACGTTGATAATAATTTGTAGTTGTCATCTTCTTTAGTGCGAGAATAGATGTAGAATGTATTTTCTACTAAGTACGAATAGGTATTACCCATATTTTTTTAAATTTCATGTGTCTTAAATACTCTTTTAGCCACTTCGCAATTCTGTATTGCATCTCTAATATCCAACGGTAGAGGGTATTTAGCAGGAAGATCATACACCTTCATATAAAACTCACTAATCTTCACTTCACACTCCGTAGACAACGTAAGGCATGCATACCCATTATACAGACACACAGCCACAAGAATAATGGCCAATGCCCACGTGTTCATTTTTGTTATTGAATACTCCATAAGAAATAACATGTAGATTTGAAGTAATTTCAACGTATGGTATTGCTGTATTCTTTTTTCTATGGCAAATTCGAAACTAGCATCGTTTATCTTACGTGCTTGTTCTTCATATAAAACCAAAAGAGAGAGCACCAGTGTACAGACTTTTCCCAAAATATCAGCATTTGTTAAAAATACCATACAAGCGGTCACGTAGACTGCACTGTGTTCGCATTTCGATTGGTAACGTCGTGGTACTTTACATACTAAAATTGTTCCGACAATAATACCTGCAATACTTAATAGCTGTGATTTGTAATATGCCCTAATGCTGAAGGAGCATACGAGTAGAAGTTCACACACTCTTTTTGCTCGCACCCATGCCAGAATCCCTTTTTCTAAGTATGGTTTATGTGTTAAGACAGAAAAACAACTAGCCAAATAAACAGACAAAATAAAGAAATACGCTAAGTAAATTCGTGTAAAATAATAAGAGAGAAGGATGGCGTACGGTATGTAAGCGCCTACAAATAAAACTCGAAATAATTTATTCATTTTAAACATATTAGTAATGTATTTATACACACTCAACCACTCGTAAACCACTAGGGGAAGAACGTAACAATGCCTTCAACGAATCACGTCTGGGATTCAAATCAGCAACTTTGACCATCTTTGCCTTTCCTTTTTTCCATGACATTTTTACTTCTACGTTACTATCCCCCTTCAGATAAGCTTTTAAAGCTTTCAGATACTTTGGTCTACCCTTCATCAACTGCTCTTCCAACGGTAGTTTGGTGCTTTTGAACTGAATCAAATGCTTCATGTCTTGAGAATACTCTGCGGAATCTTTGGATGTTTTCAATACCAAATCCGCAATCTTTTTCTTCTCCGTGACAATATTTTTCACCGGTGCAGGGGTTGCTGCTACCTCTTTGGTCTCAGGTGTCTCTTCATCGTACTCTGCTTCAACCATGTCTTCTTCATTGTCACTTAGTAAACCGTCTAGGTCGTTTACCTCTGGTTTTTCTAGCGGAATTTTAGGCATTTTGTCTATAGCTTCGCCTGCAGCCTTAGCAGCATTTTTAGCAGCTTTTCCAATGTTTTCTTTGGCTTTTTTTGCTTTTTTCTTTAGCTTTGCTGCTGCACCTGCAATGCTACTAAACAGAGACATATCTTTAAATTCGTCCTGATGAGCAAAATTTGCCATAAGAAAGTCAGCTGGTCCCTGCTTTCTCCTGGCTTCAGTAAAAACGTAGTTAAAATATAAATCGAAATCTTCCACCTCTTTGATATTGGTACCGTATTTGGCATTGAACGATTGAACATCTAGGTATTTAGCATAAGGCTTTTTGTGGTAACGAATGTATTGATCCATATCTTTACTTATCACCTACCAATATATATACATATTTTCGGTTGATCTATGCTTCTCTAGTGGAAAATAATACGTTGGTGAATATTAACATGCCCAACGTTAACTTTGCACCTAAAGAAAGAATAACATAGGAAAGCTCTTTGCATTGATTGTCGCAACGGTTGTCATCCTTCTCTTTTCCCTTTATCCTCTTACATCGTATACCGCAACAGACACAATCATTACAAAGCTTACATTTACATCCACAGCATGGAATACACCATAAAAATGTCTTAAAACACAAGAATTGGTCCGTTTTTTGACACAATTCAACCAGTTGAACTGCTCCGAAACAGGCATACAGTGCGAATAACATAAAAACAATAACGTATACAAATTGAGGAGGTTCTACACCTGGAACTGCATCAATTGATTTGAAAAAGGCGTGACTAATAATACCGTAGGCGCATAAAAACTGAACCCATCCTGTAAAGTGCAATGCCCATTGCCAAATTATTTGTTCGTCGGTCATGTATTCAACGACTAATCCACAGATCTGACACATAGCAGTGAGGACGGCAATGGCTGCTATTAAATTTATGTCTGTTACGCCATTTAAAAATGCAATACATATGAGCATGATAGAGGCGCTGATGGAATATTCTATAAATCGTAATGGATTTTTTCCTTTATCCTCTATCATTTCACTATACTTAAATGTATATTTTTCCTCCCCAATTGAAATTGTTATTGGCCAGTAGTCGGTTATACCAGCTAAAGCCTGGAAAAAGAACGATAGTAGATGAAAAGAGATGATCAACCATCCTAAATCCAGTCCACCAATACCACCAGCTGTTGTTGCCACGATGCAAAAATCACCATTATTGGCAGTAGATAAATTTCGTCCAGGAGGCTTCAACTTGTCACATGCGTCGGTACTATTCATTGTGACGTTATTGTACATACTTCCATTAATTCTTACCCATTTTAAGTAAGACTCTGTATAGCCAATTTCCAAATTTGTACGGTTAGAGTACAGTGAGATGAAAGTAATAGATGCTATCAAATGGCCTAAAACAGCTACCCAATTTACTATTTGGTATGGATTCAAATACATTTTTGCAATACTTAGACCTCGGTTCATTTTATTCAACGAGGTATAAAATATATACGTGATAATATTAGTATATGAGACAACCTGTGTTTGAGGTGGAAGAGGAATCGGATGAGGAGGAGGAACAGAATAACATCATAAAAAATGTAATTGTAATTGGTAAAAAAAAGAGCGGGAAATCATCTATCATACTACGGTTAGTCCGTAACTATTTCTCGCTACACTATACACCTACAAAAAGCATTGAATTTTCAGAACCAACATTGATAGGTTCGGATTTCTACAGATTCTATGAAATACCATACTTGTACGATTTTCAGCACAACTGGTATCTTAAAGCTAATGTTGTGTTCATAATGGAAGACATAGATACTGAATTTTGGGTGAAGTTTTTGAGTACGGTAGATCCTTCACATGCTATAGAGGTATTTTTTATCACACAACAAAAAGACCTTAAACAAAAATACAGGCAATATCATGTAGATGCTTTGGAATTTTCTGGGTTTTCAAATTTAATGTACCATGTATCCAAATCATAACTGTTTGCTTAACCAATCGAACCCTTCTTCAATACCGTGCCCTTCTGTAGCGGTCGATTCAGCTACTGACCATTCCCTTCCCCTTATCTTCAACAGATCCAAACGTGTTATTAATGCATCCTTTCGTATAGCATTCGGTAAATCTTGTTTATTAGCAAAAAATAAAAATGGTATTTCACGAAGCATAGGATGTTCTAACAGCGTCCAAATTTCTTTCTTTACTATACCCATCCGCGCTGCATCGTTGCAGTCAATCACAAAAACGACACCATTGCAGTTTTCAAAGTAGTGATGCCACATTTTACGAAAGGTTGCTTGCCCCCCGATGTCAAACAACGTGAAGGTCAACCTGCCGTAAGAGATAGTTTCCGTATTGAATCCAATCGTTGGAATAGTCACACAACCTTCATTTGTTTTTAGTCGGTTCAATAAAGTCGTTTTTCCAGACGCATCTAAGCCTAGTATAAGAAGATATGCTTTCTTACCTTCACCAAACGCCCAATCGAGAAAACTAAAAACGCCACCCATTATACTTACGCCTTCAACAGTATATATAGTCTTTTTACTATTCACTACATTGGTGCTACCCCATGACTTTGTAAAAAAAAATACTATATAAGGTTTCGTTAGTGTTCTTAACTATAATAAAATGGCAGGAAACGGCACATCAGTACACACAGGAAACCCAAACTTGATTGCACATGGCTTGACGGCCGCCGCACAAAATCACCCACTAGAGGCATTTTTTGGCCCCTACAACGGAACCTCTCAGAGCATGAGAGCAGACGACGCGCTAGCACACGAAACGTATAACTTGCCCGAGAGTTTCAAAGGGAGGAACAAATTCTTAGAGAGGGTGTTAGATTACAAAATTAGAAAGGAGGACGAATTCTATACGGCTAGTTTACTTCCATGGGAGTACACTGATGATCTCCACGTCGCATGGGAAATTTTCTCCTTCAACCGAACGTTAGCGGACCTAGAGCCGCACCAAGGTGTGCCTAGGTACGTCAGTGCTCAACAAGAAGCTCATTCTGATAATTTATTGCGCCGTGGTTTGGCATTTATAATTGAACATGGCTTCTATAAAACAGAGCGTGGCAAGCGTCACTTCGCGTTGAACCTACAGCAGATCAGTGATTCCGTGCACACCACGTGTTACTTCGGAGTTATTCACAGTTTGCTTGCCGGACAGAATTATTACAAGGAATGGCACAAAAAATTTGGTCAACAGTATTTGCGCGCAAATGATTTGATGGCGATGGAACGTAGACGCTGGGCAATCATTCAAAAAGACAAGAACGGTCTTTATATTTTGGATGCAGAGCTTAAGCATGAGTTGAAGAAGGAAGGAGTCATTCCTAATGTCTGGGTCTGGCCGGATAAGATGGGTATTTATGCAAATATGGTAGGAGATCATAAAACAAAATTTGATGAACGTGGACCACAAGCAAACGCCAATTTGGAAAGCGGTGATCAGCGCACAAGCTTTAGGGGTCTTCCAGTATTTGAATCTCAATCCTTTGACGTTGATTTCACGGGCGAGCCGATTGATTTAATGATACGCAACCAGCAGATTGGATCATTCTATGTGTTGGAGGCTGGTTTGGATGAAAAGAGAAATGGTGGAACGGACATTGCTGGCTCTGGTTCAAAATACATTTACTCTGGTGATTCGGATAAATTTGAAAAAGTGAATCGTGCAAAAGCATTTGCTAAGATTGTGAATGCGGGTATGGTAAGCCCAGATGCCAGTGCGTTGAACAACGTGAATCCAGCAGAGCTTGTAGATGACGGTAGCGGCAACATGGTCTACGCAACCGATGAAATAGATACTACTACCGGAAAGAAAAAACCATGGACTTGTCAAATAGGTGACTCCGATATTTTGCTTCTTCGTCCAAACCAAACGTTCCGAATGGCTTCCTGTATCCTCGCGAAGGGTGGTTCAGATCTCGGTTCAACGTATCATGGGCACCACGATTTTATGCTCTCGGACGATGTTGTGAGAAAAGTTCACGTTGGTCACTACACATTTTATTCAAAATCCGTGGTGAAACGGCCAAAAAATTACATCATAGTCGAGAACGTATTTTCCCAGGGGTATGTTGGGGGAATGGGGGTCGCATATCATGACAAAAATTCATTTCAAACTCAATCAGGATCTGGTGCATTGGGTGTAGGTGGACAGGAAAGTCTCATTGCAGTCGCTATTCCAAAAGGGACTGCTCCAACCAATAATGTAATTGATATTACCGGACGTTTTGCCCCTAGCGTATACGACACTTTCAAAGATAACTCTGCGCAAATTAACGAGCATTACCCTGGCTCTGGTAATGTATACAGCGCACTCGCCATGAACACAGTCGATATGTACCGAAGTACCCATGAAGATGAATACTTAACAAGAGTCAAACGCGTGAACACTGTATGCTGGCGTGGCCACGAAATGATTAGAAACGACAAAGGAGACGTCAAACCAGTCCAGTTGAACACCGGTCATTTGGGAGAGAACATCTACCCAGGTCTTCGTAAAGTATTGGAAGGTGAAAATTCCTTTGTTAAAGATATGGAATGGGCATCAAAAATGGAACTTGTTTAAATTTATATACAGATTTACCTTAAAAATATTTAGATTTCTTATTATGATGAAATTTTTTAAACGCTATCTCTTCAATCTCTTTTCCCTGCTTTTTGAATTCCTTCTCAAAAGCCCTGTCTCTCTTTAATGTGTTTGCTCTGGTTTTTTTGGCGTGGCAGTTGTTACACAATGCCCATAAGTTGTCGTAGGTGTCAGTACCACCGTCTCTCAGCTCTTTGATATGATCGATTTCAAAGGTTGGAGGCAGTAGCATCTCACACATACCACACTTGTATTTTGTCTTGTACGCCACTTCGATTCGGTGAGTAATGCTGTACGCCCGCTTGTTCACCATAGGGACTTGCTTGCTTTCCGAATACGCTTTGTTGTACCATTTAATGAAATGAATGTAACTGGCTTGTTCAATGTACTCTTCACTGTAGGTTAACTTCGCTTTGATGGCATCCTGACATTCCTGAAGCAACCAGTAGACATCACGTCCTAAATACGTCTCTAATTTCTCCAGAGAGTATTTAATTAAGCCATTGTCGTTGATAAAGTTCATATAGTTACTTGAAAAAGCTTTTTATACTCATGCTCTTCTTCTTCTTCTTCTTTTTAACATCATCGGTGCTAGGTACCATAGCTTTTCGCTTCTCACGCTTCTGTTTCCCCCACGAAGCAAACATAGAGCCTGATTTTGGCCCTTCAACAAATATAGAACGGCATTGAAAAAGGGTATTTGGATCACTGATAACACGATCCATGATTCGTAACAAAGGTTTCATAAGCTGCTTTTCGAGATAGTAGTCACGGTCCACCATGTATTTACCAGCGGTAATTTCCTCTGGTGTACAAGCCCTGTCTGATGTCCCGCCAGTACCAGTGTAAATAACGAATGGAACACGGTCCCCAGATACAGGTGCTTTATCGGGATTCTCCTTCATCAACCGTTTGGTTAACTGCACATGGGGGGCTTTTGCTTTGTACTGCTCTACTGGTCGGCTAAGTTTTTTACTCATGATCAGCATATCAATCGGAATCTGGTTCATTTTCAATCGCTTTACCACATCCTTGATAATAGCACAGGCCTTTGACACATCTTGTTCCTTTACGATAGCATTCAACACCTTCTTTTGTGTATCCACTAACAGTGGTGCGTAATCTCTTCGTACAGACTCCAGACCTTTGATGTGTAATTTTCGAGGCAATCCAGGCTCATTTTTCATGCCAACGTAGCGCTTTTTCTTCAACAGTAAAAACGGTAAATACGTTTTCTCATACTCTAGAAACACTGGGTCGAGAAAAAACTTTGTGACGTAATTTGCCATGATCTCGCCCATTTCATGAGCCTTTTCAACGGTTTCTTCGTTCGTCTTTCCATCGACTAATGTTCTAGGCATGTGTACAAAGACGCTATCCGTGTCGCCATATACACACTTACAACCGTGGCCATCACGACCCCATTCAGGATGATTCTCAATCAGTGATTTGGTCTTCAAAATCAGGCCTCTACCATATTTGGTAACGGAGCTAGCAATTTCTTTGCACTGCAACATGTAACCAGCAGTAAAGCCGTAAATGGAATTCATACACACTTTCAACGCCAACTGTGTACCATCCTTTACGTTGTACATCGTGCTGTGAGGAACCTCCTTCTTCATTTGCTTCTTCACTCGCTTTCTCTCCTGCCATAAATCCCATAGAATTTCAGGAAGAATACCCAAACGTTTCTCCTTCATTACAAAACTAGGATTCTTAGGATTGACGGTTGTCACCAACTTACCATCCACTAAATCATAGTCAGGAATTGTACGAACATCTGTATCTTCAACCCATTTCATATGATTAATCGTAGCACGGTGAACTAAAGTCTCGTAACTCATGTTCATGCATACCATAATGCTAGGGTATAGACTAGCAAAATCCAGACAGGAAACAGCATCAGTATAAAAGCCAGCATCTGGATCTACTACCACTGCTCCTTGAAATTTTTTATCTGACTCCACTTCAACATCTGTCATGGTTAGTGTGTCATCCGTATTCACAAATTTACGAACACGTGTTGTAAACACTTTCTTCTCCATACGCGGCAACATTAGCTGTGGTTTGCGTCTTTTCGCATAACGAAGCATGAGAGAAATGGTTCGAATACCTTGCCCTCTGTTCATCACATCCTTCATGCTAATACCCGTGACGTTCGCCATCTGAGAAATAACAGTCAACTTACATAACTTGTCCATCAATTTGTAGACAAGCCAGGCATCTTTGACACAGTATATAGCGAGATCTAAACGACCCTCCAACGTATGGTACTTCGGATAGATCATATCGTAATCCATAGGCATCTTATCGGTACCTAAATATGACTGCGCCAAATCTCCCAATTTGTATGAACCTTCATTATGTTGATCCTTCATAATGTCGTACGAATCCATAACCACACGACCGGGTAAGTGAAGCTTGTACTGTTGATTGGAACCTTTCTGATTAGAATTGAAGGTGGTAATCTTCACGCTGGACTCCTCTGCTAGAAATCGACCCCATACTGGGTTCTCATCGAATATAGTTCTGTACCTATCTAACATGTAGGTGTTATCGAATCGATTCACATTGTGCCCTTGAATAATGTCAATATCTCTGGCTGTACACCAATAAAAAAAATGATGTAACATGTTCGCTTCGTTATCAAAATCAAATACACGAGTTCCCTCAGGTTGATAGTCACAGTCCTGCTTCTCTGTGAACGCTGGGAACTTATTAACTGGATCACCAAACGGCCGTAAAATCCACACGTACTGCTTGAACTTATGTAATTTACCATTTTGCAAAACGCCTCCAATTGTCACTACCGGGTCTTTTTCAGCAACTGGGAAAGTAAATTTACCTTCTCTATTGGGATGAGGCGCTGGTAACGATTCAATATCGTAGCTGAATATACGCCACGGAGCCATGCCTTGTGATTCAACCTGCTTAATAGATTTGGCAGTAATCTCAATATCACATGTAGTCATCCTATCTACATCTTCTTCACCCTCCGCATGTAACCAACCACACGAAAATATATTGTTGTCAATAAAGTACTGCAACATAAAATCGACTTGCTCATTGTATAGTGTAAATTGATGATCACGAACACCAACACTTTTGAACCGTATTATATTTTTCACCGAACCCTTTCGAAAGTGCCGCACATTTATGTTCGTAAGCTTTTCTTTCTTCAAGTTAGTTTGATGTGTAATAATACGACTCTTTACATTCTTCAAGATCTTCTTCATATCATAAAAATATCGCTTTGACTTCACACTGATCTTGAAAAAAGAAACAGTACCCTCTTCATTGTAATTCATAATATCCTGAGCTTTAAATTCTTCCACTAAAGCATGGTTGTATTTGACATCTTCACGCATGCGATTAAAAAAATTAGGCATGCTACCACATTCTTTATTTTTCTCCTGTCTCAACAGTTGGTTTGAGATCGTGTACTCGTGAAGTTTACGATTCAGTTCCGCCTGAAATGTTTCAACTTTCATGTTCAGTTCATTGCGTATACACAAATGCGGCTGGACATTGGGGATTTTCACACACACACTTTTTCCATCTGCTTGTCTACCAATGACCGCAATCAAATCCGTGCGCTTAGGATTGACGCACTCTAAATGCTGAAATGTTGTCTTTACACTCATTTTAATCGTTTGCTTGAATCTATATAGATTTCCTTTTACATATATACGTGTGTATTTTGGTTTCTTTTTCTATTGTACGTGTGTAAAGCACAAAGGTATTTGGTATTAAAGGTATTGTGTATGGAGGGTGTTAAAATAATATAAGAACTACAAAATATAAAAACTTACTTAAAAGACACTAAAATACCTTAATTTATATAGTTAACTCAAATGTACCTTCTTGAGTATTCTCCAGTGTTATACCATGCTTTTTATTATAACAGTGTATACTACAACACTCTGCCTTCACGTACGCATGTTTTAAGTAACTTTCTGATACCAGTGAAGTAGACTGACATTCAACGCAATTATATTTCTTATCCGGCATTGTTTTATTATAACATTTATTACTATTTATAGTAGCAGAAGTATTTTCAACAATGCCGAAGAAGAAGAAAACTTTTGAAGATATCATAAAAAAGTATAGCGACGAGAAATTATTTGAAATGCGATATTTTAAATCTATTGCATTAAAAAAGAAAATGGGAGATTGTGATGCGGGTTTGGCACGGACTGAACCTTGTGGTGGAAATTTAAAACAAGTAAATGCCGACGGTCAACAGGCTAGAGATGCACATATTTTGGAAATAGAGATGAAGTTGAAAGAGGAAAGGTTGAGGGGACAGTTAGCATCACTTAATGGTGAAATAAAACATAGAGGATTGGAGCAACAACCACAATTAAAATTTTAATAAGTTTACTCTTAACATTGTCTCGCTCTAATTACTGAATATTCGTATCTACGCAAATTCTCATCCTTTAACGAATGCTCATATAAATGTTCATGAATATGAGGCGCATGTGTGCGTATGGCAGGTAGTAAAACATGTTTTACCATATTTTTCAACGTCATGGTCGGATGGCGAATCCTCTTTGGAATTCCATGATACCATTCAATGAATTCAGATGGAGAAACAATCATATGCTCACAGGTTTGGGATTTGCAACATTTTCGTTTGCAAACATCAATGTGGATGTTGTGCTTTTTTTTTAAGTAGCGAGATCCTTCAACTGATCCTTTCTGCTCAAAGAATTTAATTGAATTGATTTTCAATCCTGCCAGTTTTGGACTGAAGAAAGCATCCAGTACCATCATGTGTGGTACGTCCCTACCTTCTTGAAAATCAGAGAACATAAAAATATCTTTCTTTTTTTGTCGTTCTAGCTTTCCAACAATCCCACCACTGTCTCTGCAAATGGGGCAGTGACGATTCTTATGCAACCAGGTTGTTACACATTCTTTGTGAAACGTGTGTTGACATTGATTATTACCGAAACAGGTAAGTCTGGTGTCAGGTTCCTCCCCGTTGGAATCGAATTTTTCCAAACATATAGGGCAGTTATCATTGACAGGTTTCCATTTTCTTTTTCTCAATGGCAAAGGTTTAAATGTCGTTTTACTAAAAGCAGCACGACGTTTGTCGGCCACATTCGTTGGCATACAGCTTACAAATACTCGTGGCATTTTGACGTAATCGTTTGGTTGAATGTATAAAATTTGTTTACTTTGTTACAAATGTTTGAATAGTTCGTTGACAAGAGTACTGTATTTATTGTACCGAAGCAAAAGATAACAGTGTGGGAGAATAGAAAAAAAATTATTGCGCTTTACTTATTTTGATTTTGATGTTCTTCATCTTTCAAGTAAGTTTAGATAGGATTTTTTTGTATTCTAATTTTATACTTTTTACCGTCTTTTAAGTAAGTTTTTTTTACTTTTCCGGAGAGAGGTAAAGTTCATTTTCCATTTTGATCATAGCTTTAACACTATTACCCATAATAGCTACGGTCAAAGACGAAAACTGATATATTATTTTCTGTAAAAAGTAAAAAAAACTTACTTAAAATATACTAGAACATCATTTTTATATTACGACATCATTTTTATGTTACTAAACACATTTATCACTATATACAGTCTACTGTGTCGAACAAATGTAGAAAAGTTTTGCCGTGTATAAAAGTAAGAATAAATCTTAGTAACAAAGACAAACGTTTTGTTGAATGCAGTCAAATGGCCAGTGCTCTTCAATTATTTAACTTTCAGCAAGCGCAGAAGGTTGCTCTAGTTCATACGGAGCCAAAAAAGAAACGAAAAAGAAAGGTAATTGCGTCGGTACCAACTGGTAAAATTGTAAATTACACGTGCTCTGGTTGTGGAAAAGAAATTTCGATTGAAACAAACGCTCCAATTCAGTGCCAACATTGCAATAATCGAATTGTTGAGAAATTAAGAAGTAAAACAGCAGTCACTTACAACGCAGATTAATATAAACGTTTTGTTGGATACATACAGAATGAAATTCCGTTTTGAAAGCAGTGATAAACCTTACGAGTTGACAACAACAACATCTACCATAACTCAAGATGAATTTCTGAAGATGTTGTACACATTTATATTCAAAGGGAAAGATCCAACATGTAGCTTCGAATTGACTAATTGTAAGGACGATGAATACATAAATTGTGACACTGATGTACCTATCGTAAAAAAAGGCTATGCAAAACTATTTCAACAGCCGGCGAAAATGGAAATGGCACAACAACAACAGACAAAACCAAAAAGGAGGAGGTGGAAATCACGCTCTCCAGTACAGAGGAAAAGACGTGTAAGAAGATGGAGATCACGCTCTCCAAAAAGAACAAGGTGGCGTTGAAAGAGTGTAATAAATCTATAAATGTAAACTTTCTTTTTTAAAATGACTAGTAAAGTATTGTATACACTAACAGTAGTTCTGAATGGTGTCGTTTCCATAGGATTTTTAGCTGCTTTCTTAAGCACATTGTTCTTGTTAGGCGAATACAATGAATTGGGAGACTTTAACGAAGATTTACTCTGTGAAAACGAATCTATATGTCTATTTGATAAATCTGCTGCTTATGCTGTCATTGAAGCAGGTATAGCGCTATTCAGTATATTACTTTTTGCTGCTAAATTTTGCATAGATAAACAATGGTTTGCTACACATGGATGGTTTCATACCTTCTTTGCAGTCGGCTTTGTGGTCTTTCTATTCATTCGCATCATTAATTTTGGATACTTTGATTGGGCCTGGAAAGATCAGGGATGTATGAACCCAGCAGCAGATGGAAGTCCATTCGCACGCTTATCCAGATTTGGTGAAGAACCTTCTAACGAAATTACATCTCATTCAGATTGCCATTTCAACGCATTTAATCAAGAAAATATTCTATATTCAGTATCTGAAGCAGGATTTGTTATTGACTGGGCGGATCAAAATACATACACTGAAATACAACGTCAAAATTTATTAACAAATGCCAATGGAGTGTTAGCAAATAGTTCGAAATATAACATCGATAATCTTCCATATTTTTTTGACACTTATTACTGGGGATGTGATCACGTGTGCTTACCAAAACGATACGACATGAATGTATTATTTATCTGGTTATCACTAGCAGCTTGTTTAGGTGAAGTAGCATTAGCAGTATTAAGTTTTTGGTTGGGTCAAAAATACAATAAAGTTGAATCTACAGAAGAAGAAAACGAAAATTTAATTCAAGGAGGTAACAAAAATTCCTCTTCTTCAGATGTAACTGCTTCACTATCCTCATTACGCTTAAAACTGTAATACTTAGAGCGTTTCATATGAGTAAAACATAATGCTACACAACGTATAACTATTAATGTCACTAATTCAACAAGTCTTACCGTCATTACATTACCAGATATCTCATCCTTCGACTTATAATAATTATATACAACACATTCATCTGTACATCCCATCACTTGCTGTAACTTAAAACAATTCAAACTACACTCCTCCTCGTTGTCGATCGTACGTATTGTACCAACTATCAAAGCTGCAATCATATAAGCGGCACTCCAATAAATCATTACACGCAATACAAAAAATTCTAAATTGGAATGGTAGAGTTGAAATAAAATAATACAAACCGAATGCACAACTGTCTGAATAGAGCTCAACAGCATCCAGTGTTCCATGCTAGACCAGGAGTACATTAAAATGCCCACCAAACAATGCAATGAACTTATTCTTATCAACCCAGATTCAACGTCAGATGTTATCTGTGAATGCCATATCCCTTCACAATAGTTTTCAATATTACAACCAGCAACTTCATGCCGTGCGTACTCTGATTTACAAATTTCACACACTTCGCTGCCGCTTTCTTTTACCCATTTTTTTAAACATTTTTCATGAATCTTTCCTGCTGACCCCTTACAGTCACACGGTGATATTAGTATGCCATCATCTTCCAAACAGATTCTACACGCTACGGTGTCTGACATTTAGTATAAGGTATAAGGGTATTTATAGTTTAAGATATTTTATAATTTTAACTTATCTAGTTTATCTTTGTTCTTCAACACCTGAGCATTTGTAATTGCCACATCCGTTTGTAACTTCCCCACCTCCGCGGTCAATTTCATAGATGCGACCGCATTAGCTGCACTCATCTCTCCCATCTTTTTTTCTAGAGCATCTCTTAATTGTAATCTACTTTTCTTCGTTTCTTCAAGAATCTGATTCTTAATTCTTACTCTAGCATCACTATCCAGCTTACTTTTGTCTTCGCTCTTTGCCTCCAACACTGTTACTCGTTTTAGAATATCATTTTCGTTCACAGGCACCGCTGTTACAACATCTCCCTGTGGATTTGCATCTTTTTGTTCTTTTGCCCACTCTAATGTTGCTTTCTGATCCTCTGTCAGTGGACTAAACCAACTCATTATCTAATACCCCTGTGTTCAACGTATATACATCATTTATCTAGTTTGGGGTCGAGTGTGTGTAACTCGTCTTTTTATGTACACATATTCCACTTTTCTTCTCTTAGAACGCTCTATTAATTCATTGTACGTATAGAATCGAGGGCATATAATATTATCCTCTACACATTCATGGGTGTCTGACATGAGGGTGTGGCATGTACTGCAAATGTTATTATCGTGAAGTACAGTTTCATTAGACATATTTACTTAACATAGGATAATTATTTATAATTAATTTTTATAAACAAGTAGCAAAATTACTACACTGCTTTTCATAGGCACTCCATCCTCCAAATATTTGAAATAATGTTAGTAAAATACCGCTAATGTGAGGTACACTATATGCCCATCTTGTTTGCATATCCACCTTTGGATTTGGATTGATGATATGAATATCCACAATCATAAGTAAAAAATATCCTAGTCTAAGCCATAGCCCATACCATGATAGTTTTCCATCGTTGATAGCAGCTTTGATAAAGAACAGTATACCAATAAGTATACCAAAAACAGTATTAAACGTAGCAAACGCCTTTTCACGGCTAACTTTACACAGTATTAAGTTTACTATATGATCATCTGGTGTTTGTACTTTTTTTGCATCTGCTGTCAAATCCGTACTAGCATCTTCTCTATTTAATCGTATTAGTGACTCGACTTCAGCTGCCCTTATATCTTCCCTAGGAACTCTAGTATTCATTTTCATATACTAAACTTATTTATATAGTATTACTATACTAAAAGTTACTTTAAGCACAGCCAATCAAAGTTACTTGAAAGCGCGTGCGTGAGTGCCTTTTTATTGATTCATTTCGGCAATAATGGAGGTCCCATTTTTAGCATGTAAATAGCATGGTAATAAAGCAGCTGGAATTTTCATTCAGGAAAACTCGGTAGTTTTCAGGCGTATTCTCATGCTAATAAAATTTGATGTTCTCAGTGGAAAGTAAAAAATAAAATACCACTGTGATAATATAGTGCAAATACATATATGCGAGTCTGGTAACACATATACGCATAGACTTCGGAACCAGAACAAAAATATAGATAGTAAAACAAAAGAAATAAAAATCATTAAAGAAAAATAAATAGCAAATCACTTCAACAAAACGATTACAAAGAAAACTATAAAATTTTACACGCCAATATGTCTTCTATGAGCTCCTTCGTTGCAAATGGCAACTCGCAAAATATCGCATCAGGCAGCGGTCTTACTCGTTCTCTAAGTATGACTCCTGAACAATTGCAAAGAAGTCTTCGTCTTCGCACTGCACCTGGTGCTCCACGCAAACCAAAGGGGTATGATCAAATGCCACCTAACATGCAACGCATGTTTCCGGAGTATCGTTCTGTTGGAGAAGACATGAACACACTTTCACCGCATGCTCTCACGCGCGGTAACACGGTTGATACCATTACGCCCGGTACCATGTTGCGTCGTACCTTTTCTGCTATGCCAGGACAGGGAGCCGGTAGCTTTCTTCCACCACCAAATGGTTCGATACAAGGGCTTATTCGTGTTGCTGATTCAACAGAACGAATTGCGACAGATTTGAAACGCTCACGCTCACCAACGCCGGTGCTTGGCCAGTCTGCTTCACAGGTCCTGCAACATTTTGGACGCTCACGCTCACCCACGTTAGCAAACGTAAACGAGGTTTTCTCTCCACGTACAGATGACGCAGTACAAACTTTGAGTGTAATGAATGCATGTGATAGTGATGGAAACGTAAACACCGTTGCGTTGGATGAAAGCACGATCAATGCAGGAGTGCAACAAGCCGCAAAGGCGCAACGTCTTGAGGAACTAAGGAACCTCGAAAAATCCATGAGTGGGTTTCGATATTCCACCCAGGAAACAAGAGACTTTACTACCGCATTGGATGCTTTAAAAGACGTAGTTCAATCAAAATCTATCATCTGGGAACAAGCTTCATTCAATTACGAAGAACAAGTTACGTTGGATCACGAAGAAAAAAGCTTCGCAGAAATAACGAGCTTGTTAGGCGAAAGTCAAGTGATGGGTCTTGATCTAATGGAACTTTGCTCCAGTCCAAATTTCACCGTTGTTTGTGTTGTTCAAACTAATGTGGGGCGTATGTACCACATGACATGGAACTCGATGCCTTCCGTAAAGTTGATTGTTGATGAAGTAACTGCTGACTTGATGTTCTTACACAACCTCGAAGATGTTGAAGGTGCTGTTGAACTACCAGATCATCATCAATGTCAATGCGGTACCATGATTCCACTCACGGCACAACTTTGCGGTAAAACCAGATGTCTCAATGAATCTGAAGAAGAAGAACCTGAAAAGGAAAATACAGGATTAAACCGTAGCTTTTCACCAGAGCCATTTCCAGCTTCGGCTTCAGCTTTAAAGGTTAACGCTACTTATAAGCGTAAGGAACGTGATGGGGAACCATACGCATGGGTTGAACCCGGAGGTTGGCATAATACTTCTGGGGGAGGTAGAGTGCCTATCAAATGTACTGAATACATGACAAAAGGGTATCGTGTTGTGATTGATAAAGTAACAAGGCGCGAAGATGATCTTGTGGTTCGTTTCGAAACGGCAGACGGCATCCTTACAAACGATATGTGTGGATCAGGCGGCAGAAAATACTATGCGGAACGACTTGATTTCCACAAGCACATGGAGTTGGTATCTGAAGAGGGTTTGTCCAAAGAAAAGCCATCTTCATCTGTTGAACAAACAAGTGGAGGTTCCATGTCGGAGCAACAATCGCGTAGCAGACTCGCATCATTAGATGCATTACAACGCGCTCAAGCCAATGCTAAAGATAGCAACGATTTACCAATCAATGATAAAAAGCGTAAAGCAGTTGAGAATCCTGAAGAAGATATGGCAGAAGAAGTCGAAGAAGCTTCAACACCACCTCCAAAAAAACGAGGACGTGGAAGACCAAAAGGCTCGACCAAAAAGAAAAGCGATGTTCCTTTTGCTGGTGTTGTTTCGAATCAAACTGAATACTTCAAAATGCACGACGAACGACAAGAACAAGAAGCTATTTTGACTTCTATCCAAAGGGCAAATGGAGTAAAACGCGGAGCAGCTACCACAAAGCGTAAATTCACTACTCGTGATGGAACAAGCAACAGACATGCAGTTGTTGGTGAAATTAATGATCAAGGTGTTCTTTCACCGGTCAATTCGCCCTCCAACTTATCTCGATCTTTATCCTGGGACAACGGTGACTCATTAGCAGAACTTTAAACAGAGTATAAAAGTAAAAACTACATATGTAAAACAATGTTTCGTATATTTAAATCTTTAAAACCTGTACCTCTGGGTCGATGGAACACCGACAAACCTATTGATGCTACTTTACGACTTATCGACCTAGCCAACTGTGATTCATGTGGTACATGTGCAGTGCCAGAGAAGAAACCTAAGATGAAAGTACACATCGAGGAGCGATACTTATTTGTTGAAGGAGATGTAATTGATATTGGATACATGCCATTACCCGGATCATTTGAGTTGTATAAAAAAAGTAAATTAAACTAACTAAAATTTTAAGTTAACATTAAAATCAACATGTTGTCTTATTTTTCTAGACGCTACTATATCTTTCTTTTTCTTATTATGTATTGTTGATTGAGAGATTGAATAAAATAAAACCACCGGTTGAATTAAAGGATTCTCTTCATTTTCCTTCTTTTCCTTTATTAACTTAGCTATTTCTTTCGAACTAATTCTATCAATAGCAAATCCTATGCTTGTGAATGCGTTTTTATAACATTGAAGACGCGATTCAGCGTTTACATCAGAAAAAAACATCCTACCAATCCATGGATACTCGTCTGCCTTTGTTGCTTCTTGTAACACAACTTGAAGAACGTACGAGATAGCGTTCGTACATTTATTCCCAGGATCCTCGTATTCTAATAGATTGATAGTTGTTTTGTTCCATTTAGCTTTCACTTCGGCATAACCAGGTCCTATTTTCATATTTTGGCCGTTTTCAACGAGACCAGTAAGCTCTGCTGTTTTGGTTTGAGAATTATAAGAGACAGTGTATTGCCATTTGTTGCAATCATTGAATGTATAATTATTTACACAGTTTGACATGTTAACTATCCAAAGATGTATTTATATAATAATTTTAAACTGTTATGTCTAGTAATACATCGGGATCATCTTGTACTTGTTGTTTGTTGAACTCCATATTGTCATTTAACGGTGGTAGCTCCACTTCTTTTTCAACGTCTTTGTGTATAACGTATGACATCTTTCTTAAATACAGGCGTTTGTACAAATAAATCATAACTAATCCAAACATAACGAATGTGAGTGCACATAACACATAAATAAACCCGAGCATCTTTTTATTTGAATACTATTCCTTTTTATACCCTTGTGTTAAATATAAAGGTATTAAGTATCATAATAACCCTAACTAAGACTGGAGTTAGAAATAGGGTATGACATTAACTTAGGGTTAGAAGATTAACCTAGGATTATGTAATTTCAAAAATAAGTTAGGGTTAAGCGACAGTAGCGCCGCAGGCTCTTAGATTGATATTTATCATCCTAAATACTGAAGGGAAAAAGTGCCTGTTGGAATATTGTGTGGTTGTAATGTAAAAGTGTTTAATGTGATGGTATTGATGGTACGCAATTAAGAATTTAGTTTTTGTAATGTGGTGTTGAATGCGTTGGTATT